>Ga0302267_10000135_pt1 | contig 93931 bp, 68 predicted proteins | sample III_Bog_E1_3_FD_194555 | JGI IMG/M metagenome (GOLD analysis project Ga0302267, IMG submission 194555) | Peat permafrost microbial communities from Stordalen Mire near Abisko, Sweden - III_Bog_E1_3 | ecosystem: Environmental > Terrestrial > Soil > Wetlands > Peat | place: Sweden: Abisko... | reverse complement strand
ACCTCCGGCTCCGAGAAGTGCTCCGACAGTGGAACCAAATTACGACAGCCCTCGCCGAACCCCACCGCAGGCGAAAACCGATGATCGACTTGTTATCTTAGCGCTTATGGGGGGGGGGGGGTACGCACCCGCCGGTTGCGCTTCGATCTTTTTGGGCCTCCAGCCTGGCGGCTGTGAGGTCTGTCTGGCATTCAGGGTTCGATTGTGCACCTGGAGAGGCAAATCATGCGCAAGACACCGGGACCAGAGATCACGGCACAACGATCAGAGATCGGCAAGGCTCTGGACACCCGACGTTAACACTGTTGATGGATTGTCCAAACTGACAGAAATGCCGATAGAATGTCGAGCAATCGATGCACGCCATCGTGTGCAGTCAGGCAGGTCCACCATGAACGCGGACAGCCTCGTCACCCTAACAGGCATTCTGGCCGAGATAACGCTGGCTGGGCTGTTGCTCTACAGGCGTATGGGGCAGAAGCTGCCGGTCTTCCTTGCCTACTGTTGCTGGTCAATCCTCAGCGATTCGTTCGCTCTCGGAATGAGAACCCTTTCCCCGAATGGGTATAGCGTCGGTCTCTTCCTCGGTTTAAATATCCCAGACTTCGCGCTTCAGCTCTGCGTTCTAGTGGAACTAGCCTGGAGCGTGCTTCGACCTTTACGAAGCCACCTCTCGCTCAAGGCCATTCCGTTGATAGGCGCGGCAGTTTTGGCGGCAGGTGCAGCCCTTTGGCCATTCGCGGGCATCAACGGAATGGATGATCCATCTTCAGCCTGGCATATCATGGTGCAACTGCAACAGACGGCTTCTATATTGAGGATCTTGTTCTTCCTGCTGCTTGCGGCTTGCAGCCATATGCTGTCGCTCGGCTGGCGCGATCGCGAGTTGCAGGTGGCTACTGGCTTCGGATTCTATTCCCTGGTCAGCCTTGCCGTAGCTGTGCTCAACACACACCATGCGACGGCTGTGCGGTTCAAGAATCTGTACTACGCGGTGGCTATCAGCTTTCTGTGCTCACTATTCTATTGGGTTTGGAGCTTTGCGCAGAAGGAAGCCGAGCGCCACGAGTTCACGCCGCAGATGCGCCATACGCTGCTGACGCTGGCCGAGGCCGTCCACGTAACGCGGGCGACACTCACGGAAAATGCAGGGGTTAGTGATTAGGGGTTTGGCGTTAGGCGGGACAAAGGACACCTAGCGGCAACCCCCTACTTCGAAACCTGAGCTCGTTTGTGAACTCTTGCCGCTTTCCAGGTGCTCCCGTCTTCGAACCCGACGTCGAGGATCTCAATCTTCGTCACCGCTTCACCTTCGCACCAATAATAGGCGGTCGGATGGTCACTTTCGAATTGATGGGAAATACCGTGGGGGGCATTCCAATCGAGATTATTTCCAGTGGCGGACTCTTCAGAGCCGTCGTTATTCGATTCGCTGATTCGATAGGAGTAGCTAGTCACCTTTTTGGCCGACTTGTTATGCAGCCGAAAGTGGATCCGGTGGGTCATGACATTGTCTTTGTCCATGAAAACATGGAATTCGACGACTTCTAACGAATAGCTTTGGCCCTTTTGCAAGAGAACTTTGTCGTTCAAGTCCGCGGCACGCTGCTCTGCGGTGAAATGCGACGCCGCGTTGCCGTTGTCGATGGGAGGCGGAGTGAAGTACCACTTGCCTTCATCTCTGTACGCGACGAGGGACATATGCGTCTTGTTTTCATGCGCCCCTTGTCGAAAGGTCGCCTCTCCCACCAGCGTCCACCATCGCCTTCCTGGTGCCGTACTCAAGATCTCTGAACTGAAAGATCTGTCCCACACCTTGTAGTCAAAGGCAATCATAGGGACCCGCTTCATCTCCTCGACAAGGCAGGCACGGTGGGAGGGTGTGTACAGCATGTAATTTCCGCCACGCCGGTATCTTCCCAGCAAGATTGCCACTTGGACCCAGTCGCCGCTGGCTTGCGCTTCAGTGAACGCGTGAACTCTAGAGTCGAGGTCCGAGCGCAAAGCCTCTGGAAACATCCACGGTTTGTCTTCTTGTCCGAACCCAAATGAGTGAAGAAGTGTCCAGACGAGAAGAATCACGAGCAAGCGTCCACAGAAATTGCGGGGCCTGTTCTTCATATGCATACCACCTACTCAACCCGATACAGCTTCAACTTCTCGATGCTGAGTTGCCGGGAGCTGAACCGCCAGCCCTGGCCCTGATCGTTTTCGTCGCCATTCAGGCGGCGGCCGGGAATCCACTTGCCGTCCTGGAAGGTTCCCTCGTCGACTGAGGCAATGCCGGCGCGCTGCCCGGTGCGCGCAGTGATGGCCACGCGAAAGCCCTTGCCCGCGCCGAGAAATTCGTCAGGTCCGATGGGCACAATCAGCCCAAAGCCCGACTCGGCCGCGTGGCCGAATATTTGATCGACCGTCACGTGGAGGGTATAACCATTGACGTTGAAGTCAGTCGACGGATGGTCCTTGTCCACGACAAAGCCGTGGATGTCACCGGCCTGCTGATGCGCGAGGATCAACGGAGTGAGCGTGCCGAGCAATCTGTAGCTGTCGGCGAGCGGCCCCTTGGAATCCACCTCGGCATCGATGCCAAACGGCGAGAAACCCAGGCCCGACTCCTCAGCCAGAGCATAGAAGACATTGGCCGCGCCTACCGCGCCTCCCTGGGCCTCCGGCATGTAGAGTGGGTTGCCGTTGCGATGGTAGCGCTTCGCCCACAGCGCGAAGCGTGCGTCGTAGAGGTCGGGCGCGTAGATGTCGATACTCGATCCGGCGGCCCGCCAGATGTCGACGACCCATGGCTCGGGGCATCCGCTGGGATAGCTGCCCGGCGTATTGTCGTCGCTGTCGGCGAGCCAGGTGTTCACGTACATGGGAATGTCGTAGGCGGCTTTGCCGGCTGCGGTGACGGGCTGGATGAACCGCGCGTAGTTCCAGGCCATGAAGATCTCGTCAGCGCGGGGCGTGTCGCCAAAGACCTCAACCCAAGTGCCTGTCGTCTTGGCTCCATTACGTTCCCACAGCGCGCGCAAGTCGGGATAGAGCGCGTTGCGATGGGATTGGAGATAGCTGGTTAGCTCAGCGGGGACGGCTGAGGCGAAGGCTTTGTTGGCCGCGTCAGAGTGGTCGCGCGTGTCGCCGAGAACACCGACCTCATTCTCAATCTGCATCATCACGACGGTGTGGTCGTGGCTGTCAACCTCCCCATCGACCTCTTTGATGTGGCGCATGAGCGCCGCAAAGGCCCGTGCGTCGGCATCGCGAGTTGCCGAGGCCATCGGCGTAAGAATCTCCACCTCGCTGCCGTGCTCGACGACGCGCGGAAAGCGGTGAGTATCGCGCTTGACCCATACCGGCGCATAGCTCGACATACCATTCTTCCAGCTCGCCAACCAAAGAAAGACAACCCGCTGTTGGTTTTCGCGCGCCTGGGCCAGCAAGCCGTCAACGAGGGCAAAATCATACTTGCCTTCTTCGGGCTCAATCAGCTCCCAGCTCAGCGGAGTGACCACCGAGTTGAGGCCCATTGCTTTCAATTGCGGCCAGATTGGCTTCATGTATTCCAGGCTCGAGGAAGACGAGTTGTGCAGTTCGCCCGAGAGCATAAGGAAGGGCTGGCCATCGACGATGAGCTGGGTGGCAGCGCCGCGCTTTTCAAGGTGAGGAGCGGCGGAGGGCTGGGCTGACGCGACGGATACACCGAGCGTGAACGAGAGCAGCAAAACAAGCAACGCGGAAAGCTGGATTTTCATGACGGGTGGAGGATAGCACACGCCTTTATCTGCGCATCACAATGGAAGCGGAGTCGACACCGGTATGGGAAAACGCGATCCCGGGGAGGATTTGGCGCCTCAGGTAACCTAATTTGGCAGAAGAATGGTCCCGAATTGACCCCGTTTTTGCATCGAATTCAATTCGGTCGGGCAGAACGAAGGTTTAAACCATTTCGCGCTGGTCGACAAGGGGGGAATTGGGTAGTGTTGGTGCGTGGCAATTTTGTCTGTCGATCTCGCGTACCGTCGCTGGGCTGACCTGGGAATTGTCGTCCTTGAGCGAAGGACTGCCGCTCAAATCGCATTGAGACCTGGCGTGAGGCTCCCATTCGGGACGCCCGAGGCCGCGTTCGATCAAACCGGCGCGCAGACAGGCGAGTCGACTATCCATTGCGAGATTCTGCCGTCGCTTGAACCGGACCACGAGCGGGGGCCGGTGGACGCGAATTTGCTCGCGGGTTTCTTGAATCACATGGCGGCGGTGCGCGGCATCCAGGTGATGATGCTCGACGGCCCGCAGGCCTGGAAGTCGCGCGACAACGGCTGCGAGCATGCGCGGGTGAGCGAGAGGCAGTTGAACACGGCAGCGAAGACCGGGCTGCCGGGGATGGTGAAGCCGATCACGTACAGGCCGTTTGCCGAGTTTTGCCTGGACGTATACGACGCGCTGTGCCGGCGCGGATGGCGCAGGCTCGAGACAAGCGAGCAACCCGGCAAGGTGCACGCGCGTGTACTGGTTGAGAGCTACCCCTATGCGGCGTGGAAGGCGCTGGGCCTGAAGCCGCTGCCGAGCAAGAAGCGCGCCAGGGTGAGCGACCTGGCCGAGGCCTATGGAGCGTTGCGGCAGTTGATTCCGTTCACAACGAGCCGGCCGCCCAATCACGATCAGTTACAGGCGATTGTAGGCGGGTTGGCGGGGCTGTCGCTCGAAGCGCGTGATGCGGCGGGCGCGCAGATTGTGGGGACCGCGCCGCGTCGTGAAGATGGACATTGGCGCGAGGGCTTCATCGTGCTGCCGACAACGCGTCTCGCGGCCCCGCCGGCGTGGCTGCAGAGCTATCGCTGGCTCGATTAGACCCGCATAGGATTCTCCGCAAATAAGTAGCGCCGGCCTCCAGGCCGGCTGTCCTGCGGGTCTCCTGACCCGCACATCGCTACTGGCGGCGTGGACGCCGCTCGTGCAGCCGCACTGTAGACCGGCGCTACTAAGCGCTTACTCGCAGCGCAATGCGGTCGTCGGCTCAATAAGCGAGGCTCTACGCGCAGGCAGGTATCCCGCGATAAGCGCAATGACAATCAGCATCGCGATGGCCGCTGACAGGCTCACCGGATCTGCCGGACTGAGACCGTAGAGCAGTCTTACGACAAGGCGATTGCCTGCCAGAGCGATAGGCGCGCCGATCGCGATTCCGATGGCAACCAGCACCAGGATCTCTCGCAGAATGAGCCAGAGAACGGTGGAACGCCGCGCACCGAGCGCCATGCGTACGCCGATCTCGCTGGTGCGCCGGGCAACGGCATAGGACAGAAGCCCGTAGATCCCGATGCAGACCAGAAACGCCGCCAACAATCCGAAGAACGCTGAGAGGCGCGCGATGAGGCGCAGATTGGATGTTGAGTCTTCGACCTGCTCGGTGAGGGTGCCGATGCCGTTGATGAGAATGTTTGGATTGACCTCGGCGACAGCTCGCCGCACCGCCTGAATCACCGGCGCCGCATCGCCCGAGTAACGCACCTCAAAGTTGAAGAGATATTCCACGTGTTGCGAATATGGAAAATACGCAGCGGCCTGCGGGCTTTCCTCGAGTGCGACGTACTTTGCATTCTTGACCACGCCAATTATTTCGATATCGCCGCTGTGCGAAGGGTCGTCGCCCATGCCAAACCTGTGACCGATCGGCGAACTGTTGGGGAAGAACCGGCGGGCCATGGTCTCATTGATGACCGCGACCTTGGGCGAATCGGTCCTGTCGGTCGCATTGAATCCGCGGCCGGTCAAAATGGGCAATCTCCTCGTTGCAAAGAAGCCCTTGCCGACAATGTTGAAGAGCACGTCCTGGCTGTTCTCCGGAGAGCTCGGAACACCTTGCACGCTAATGTCGTTGGACCAGATGCCCTGGTTGAATGCGAAACAGGAAAAGCTATCTGCACGCACGCCCGGAACCGCTTGCACACGATCTTCAATCTGCTGCTGAGTGTTCACGAGGTGCGCATCTGGTGGAATCTGTGCCGCGCCTTCGTCGAGCGAAAAGATCAGGACGTTCTGGCGATCGAAGCCGGTATCGACGCGGATGAGATTGACTAGACTGCGCACGAACAGACTCGCGCCGGCAAGAAGAACCAGCGAAAGCGCGACCTGAGCAACAATGAGAGCGCGCGCCAGGGAGACGGGAGCGGCTGGCGATGCAATGCCACGGCCCTGTTTGAGCGAGCCGGTCAGGTCAAGGCGGGTGACGCGAAGGGCGGGGACCAATCCGAAAAGGAACGCGGTAAGCACCGTGAGGACTACCGTGAATGTGAGCACGTGGAGGTTGGGCTCGACGTGCATCGCTGCCACCTGCGGGCTTGAGGAAGCCGTGACGAGCAGCAAATGGCTGGCGTTCCACGCACACGCGACGCCGATGGCCGAGCCGAACAATGCTATAACGAAACTCTCCGTGAGAAGTTGGCGGATTACGCGCGAACGTGTAGCGCCGATGGCCATGCGCATGGCGAACTCGCGGGAACGCGCCGTGCCCCGAGCCAGCAGCAGGTTGGCCAGATTGGCGCAGGCGATCAGCAGGACGAGGCCGGCGATCGCAGTGAGAATTTTGAGCGGGAGCGAGAATCGCGCGCGAAGCTGCGACAAGCCTCTGGCAGCTGAGGTCAATTCGATCTGCGCATGGGAGATGTCGGCGAGATCTTTTTGCGACGGGGATTGGCCGACGTAATCGCTGCGTAGGATCTGTTTGAAGAGCAGGTTGGTGTTGGCTGTGGCCTGTTCGACCGTGACGCCGGGCTTGAGACGGGCGATCAAGTAGAGCGATTGGAACCACTTGTTTTCGAGGTCGTTCCAACCAGGAGAGATCTGCTTCTCCATCGACAGCGGAATCCAAAGGTCAGGGGACTCGCCGACGGTGGTGCCGAAGAACTCCGGCGGGGCAATGCCGATGATGGTATAGTCGGTGCCTTCGATGCGGTAAGGCCGTTCGAGCACAGCGGGATCGCGTCCGTGGCGCTGCCACCAGGAGTTGCTGGCGACGGCAACCGCACCGCTGCCGGCCACTTGATCGTCGGATTGATTGAGCACGCGGCCCAGTTGCGGATGCACGCCCAGCAGAGAAAAATACGTGCCGGAAACGAGCACGGCGTGAAACACCTCGGGCGCCTGGCCGGCCAGCGAGCCGTGCGTGGAGAACTCCACACTGTCGATGGCTGTGGCGCTGGAGAAGACCTGGTTCTTCTGGCTGAAGGTTCGATAGAAGGGGTAGGAGAAGAGATCCCAACTGCTGTTGGGCAGGCTATTGGTGCTGCCCACCTCTCGGCCGTGCCCGAAGAGCACGAGTTGGCCGGGGTCTGCAACGGGAAGCGATCGCAGCATGATCACGTCGAGCAGGCTGAAGATCGCGGTGTTGGCGCCGATGCCGAGGGCAAGGGAGAGGATGGCGACGAGGGTGAAGCCCGGGCTGGCGGCGAGCATGCGCAGGCTGTAGCGCAAGTCCTGCGCGAGGTTTTGGAGGGCGGTCTCCCAGCCGGCGGAACGGATGCGGTGCTTGACGGCGTTGGCGCTGCCCATCTCAATGCGCGCCGCACGGGCGGCTTGGTCGGGCGACATGCCGGCGCGGCGTTTGGCTTCCGCTGAGGCTTCAAGGAATGCGTCGAGTTCCGCGTCCATCTCGCGTTCTACGCGATTGCCGCCGAAGAGGGTTCGCACGCCGACAAGAAGATTTCCGATCCATCTCATGGCAAACTCCTCTGTTGCAAGACGGCCAGTGCTAGAAGGGCAGCGCTAAGTTTCCAGAATTCGAGCGATGGCAGCCGTCTGCCGGCCCCATGAATCAGTCTCGTCGCGCAGGGCTCTGCGTCCGGCTGCGGTGAGCAAGTAGTACTTGGCTCGACGGTTGTTCTCTGTGGAACGCCATTCGCTCTTGACGCGGCCCGAACGCTCCATGCGAGCCAGCGCGGGCAGCAGCGAGCCAGGATTCACGCGGAACACTCCCTGGCTCACCTGCTCAATGCGCAGGGCCACGCCGTACCCATGCATGGGCTCGAGTGCAAGCGTCTTCAGGATGAGCATCTCCAGAGTCCCCTGCACCATGTCGCCAGATTTCTGCCCCATGGGTCTTTCTCCTCTTGACAGTCAAGATGTACGCCTATTCATCTTGATTGTCAAGAGGAAGAAGCATGCCGCCTTAGTCAAGGGAATATCGTGGTGAATGCGTTGGCCCTTGGAGGGTTGAAAACAGAGCGGGTCGCCTTCAATTAATTGAAGGCGACCCGCTTACTACTGGTGAAAACCTGCGAGAACTACTACGCTGTCGGAGTTGGAGTCTCGGCCGGGGCAGGCGCGGCCGCAGCCGGAGCTGGCTGCGCTGGAGCAGGCTGCGCTTGCGCTGCTGGCCTGGGTCGTTCGGCCCGCTCAGGCGGTGCGGGGGTCTTGGGCCGAGGTGTGCCTTCCTTCTTCGACGGGGCGAGAATCGCGTGGAGGATGGTGCCTTCCATGCGAGGCATGAACTCCACAATGCCGTTGTCGCCGATGTCCTGAATGAGCCGGTTGATGATGGCGTAGCCGAGCTCGCGGTGGGCCATCTGGCGGCCACGGAAGCGGAGGCTGGCCTTCACCTTGTCGCCATCGACCAGGAACCGGACAGCCTGGTTCTTCTTGGTCTGGTAGTCATGCTCGTCGACGGTGACCGAGAACTTGACCTCCTTGACCACGATGACCTTCTGCTTCTTGCGGGCGGCGCGTTCGCTCTTTTCCTTCTCGTAGAGGAAGCGGCCGTAGTCCTGGATGCGGCAGACGGGCGGGACGGCGTTGGGAGAGACCTCGACGAGATCGAGTCCGCGTTCGCGGGCGATCCGGAGTGCCTCAAAAGGTGCCAGGATGCCCATCTGTTCGCCATTCTCGTCGATTACGCGGATTTCGCGTGCGCGGATGCGGTCGTTGATGCGGATAAAAGACTTTGCAGAACGTTTGTCGAGTGCGATGGTGCTCCTCCAGAAGTCGCCGGTGCCTTGTGCGGCGGATGTTGACCATCCGGCAAATCGCGGGCACACGAACGCCCTTTGAGTATAGCACTGGCGCGAATCCGCGGAACACGGGGATTCAGTGGCAAAACAAAGGGGTTGAGCAGGCTGAAGGGGGCTGTGGGAGCCGATTCAGGGTGAGTGGTAGAATCTACCTAGGTAGATGTTTAGGTAGAAAGGTACCTATGGCACTGAGTATTAAGTCCCCTGAAGTCGAGCGCAAAGTGCGAAAGCTGGCTGCGGCAACCGGCCAGTCCATAACCACCGTGGTCTCCCTGGCCGTGGACGAGCAGTTGAAACGGGAAGACCGGAGACGGCTCGTGGACAAGGAGACCGTACTGGCGGAGATTCGCGCTATTGCCCACCATTGCGCTTCCCTGCCCGTCCTGGACGACCGCTCCGAAGACGAGATCATGGGCTGGGATGAGAATGGCCTTCCGTCATGATTGTCGATTCGTCTGCGTTGGTCGCGATCCTGCTGGAAGAGCCGGAAGGGCGACGCTTCGACGTTGCTATTCTTCGAAGCCCTGTCTGCCTGATCTCGTCGACTACCCTCTTTGAAACATCGATGATCCTGCAATCCCGCCGTGGCCGGGACGGAGTAGTCGATCTGGATGGGCTGATCCTGCGATTCGGAATTGAGGTCCTGCCGTTTACCGAATCACAGGCGCTGATCGCGCGCCGGGCCTTTGAGCTTTTCGGTAAAGGCCGTCACCCGGCGGGGCTGAATTTTGGAGACTGCATGTCCTATGCCGCAGCGAAGGAGTCAGGCGAGGAGCTGCTCTTCAAGGGCACGGACTTCGGTCAGACGGACATCGCCATCGCGGCGTATTGAGACTCGGCGTCGGAAGGCTGTCGATCACCGTGACCGGCAGCGCACAGTTGAGCGCTAACGGCTTCGCCATAGGCGCGAGTGGCGCGACAAGCAAACTTCTCATTGTGGAATCCCGCCATGATATTGGTCTAAGGGAAGATCGAATGTGGGCCAAGACCACGCTCGTGGCGCAGTTTCCTGGTTGTCGCTGATCTGCCCGCAGCCGCCCGCGTCATATCTTGCGGCTCGCCACCGTGCCCTCGTCTCCGTCAACCTCGCGGCATTTCCAGCAGGTCAGCCGGCAAAATCAGGGGGTGAGCGAGTAGACTAGCGTCACCTCAGTGTCCACCTCCACCGGTTCGCGGTTCCGAATAAATGGTTTGTAAGTCCATTTCCTGAGCGCGTCCAGGGATGCCTGCTGCAGCTCTCGCGGACCCGCGACTCGTTCAACGCGCAGATTTGAAACATGCCCATCCGTCTGGACCCGAAGCGAGATGATGATGATTCCAGCCAAGTGTACAGACCGGTTTTCGCCAGGGTACCGATAGTCATACTCGGGAAAAGGATGGTGTAGACGCTGCGGTTTTGTCTCTCTTTCGCTCAGCGTTATCACCTTCGCTGGGGACATTGCATCCGGCGGCGGGGTGAACAGGGCTTCGTCAATGGAAGTGATTGCTTCAACCTTCTCAAGTTTCGCGGTGAGCATGGGCTTTGGGGCGGGCGACGAGCCCTCGTATTCTTCGATTACCTCAGGCAAATAGCGGTCTTGAAACCGGACGACGCTGTTTCGTAGGAATTTTGAAATTCCGCCACCCGCAAGCTGAAGACGCAGGATTGGTGATTGTTCATCCGTGCAATAGCTCTCGGTTGAGATAACTTCAGCCGTCAAGCGCGCTTGTATCGCTGAGGCCGGTTCCGTTGTTCGCCGGGGCTGCGACACCGTTACGCATAAAAGCTTTGTTTCACCGACCGATGGCTTCGCTATCTGGAGGTTCGCGGCATCGATCGAATCCTTATCCAATGGAATGGGATTGAGAAATTGATCTACGATCGTCATCAGCTCGGAGGGAGCGCTGTCCGGGCTGCCCGTGCGCCGGATGCCTGCGTCTGTCAGGTACTCGACCTGATTGAAATTGCTTGTTGCGAAGATCCTCTTGTACTTGCTTGGTCCCGCCCAAAACTCCTCAAACGTTCCTTTTGATGAGGGACTGCCGTGCCCATCCATGGATTCAAAACTGATCTTGATGTGCCAAGGCGTCAGATTTGGTCCTGTGAGCCCGTTGGCTTGTGCAGCCAATAAAAGCAGTTCCTTTGGGTCGGGCGGTGATGAGATCGAACCTGGGCTGCCCTGTTGGCAAACCCCCTGTACCCTAAGGCAGAAAATGAAAAGCGGAACGACACACGACCACGCCGCCGAGAATCGAAGGCATTTCAGCATGCCGCATTATAAGCACTACCCAGATGGAAATGCGGTGACGCTATATTCTGGGCGTGTGGTCGCCGGCTCGTAAACTGCCTCAAAGCTGAAGGAGCAAACTGGCACGGAGCAATACGGCCGCTGTAGTCTTGGTGCGCGCAGAAAGACGCTGCAAGGGGGACTAGATGCAGAGCAAGCGGACGCTGGGAAGTCGGATGCCAGCAGTTTGTAAGATAAGCGCGTGCCTGAGCCTCGTTATTTCTGTGGCAGCGAGTTCAGACGCAGCCGCGCAGGCCCCACCAAAGAAACCCCGCGCTCTGGTCTACACCCGCAACTACACGCCGGACGGCAAGGGCTATGTGCACGACAACATCGCCGCAAGCATTGAAGCAATCAAAAAGATGGGCGCCGAGAGCAGTTTCGGAGTTGACGCCTCCGACGATCCGGCCGTGTTTACCGATGCGAATCTCAAGCAGTATGCGGCGCTGGTATTCGCCAATAGCAACAATGAGGCGTTTCAAAACGACGACCAGCGGGCGGCGTTCAAGCGGTTCATTCAGGCTGGCGGAGGGTTCGTTGGGCTTCATTCCGCGTCGGGGTCGGAGCGTGAATGGCCATACTACTGGGCGGTGCTGGGCGGCAAGTTCGTGGTGCATCCGAAGATGCAGACCTTCACGGTGACCGTGGCTGATCCAGAATTCCCAGCCACCGAGGGCCTGCCCGCGCAGTTTGAATGGACCGACGAGTGCTACTTTCTCGACCACCTCAGCGCGGACATTCATCCGATTCTGACAACGGACCGCACCAAGCTGGCGGATCTGGAGACGGTGAGCAAGAAGGCAGACGTGGCCACATTTCCTAACCCTCTCCCGCTCGCCTGGTTTCACGAGTTCGACGGCGGACGCGAGTTCTACCTGGCGCTGGGGCACAACAAGGAGGACTACGCGAATCCTGTCCTCTACGGGATCATCCGGAGAGGGATTCTATGGAGCATTCGGGCGCGTTAGGAGCCGTACACAAGCAATAGGCAGCCAGACAAGATTTCGGTAATGGATTGTCCCGGAAAAGACTCTAAGAATGCGTTTACCTGCACAGGGAGCGGGTTTGCGGTGGTCCGACCTCCGCTATACTTGAGGTAGAAGTCTTCCATCCATACGAATTCTTTTTGCCATCATGTCTGCAATCACAGCCCCAGCCCTCCCCGCCGAGACTTTGACCGACGAGAGCCCGGGCGCGCTTCGCCTAATCAGCTTCGTCTACTTCACATTTGTCTGCTACTTGTCGATCGGGCTGCCGCTGGCGGTGCTGCCCCCATATGTGCATTACAAGATGGGTTATAGCGCGGCCCTGGCGGGGCTGGCGGTGAGCATTCAATACATTGCAACGCTTGCGAGCCGGCCATGGGCAGGCCGGATCAGCGATCACGCGGGCGCGAAGGTATCAGTCCTGTGGGGGATGGCGATGTGCTCGGCCAGCGGAGCACTGCTGGTGGGTGCGGCTGCGCTGCATTCAACCCCCTGGATGAGCCTGTTAACCCTGATCGCAAGCCGCCTGGTGCTTGGCGTGGGCGAAAGCCTCGGCTCAACAGGTGCCACGCTGTGGGGAATTACCAGCGCCGGATCGCGCCACACGGCAAGGGTGATTTCATACAACGGAGTCGCGACCTATGGCGGGCTGGCGCTGGGAGCACCGCTTGGCGTAGTGCTCGATCAGCAATGGGGGCTCGGGTCCATCGGCTTTTTGACGATGGTGCTCGGCGCGGTGAGCCTGGTGTTTGCCTGGCGGAAGACGCCGGTCGTGGTGACGCACGGAGTGCATCTGCCCTTCAAGCATGTGCTGGGGCGCGTTGCGCCGCATGGCATGGTGCTGGCGCTTGGCGGCATTGGCTACAGCGTGCTGGCTACCTTCGTCACGCTCTACTACGCGAGCCAGCACTGGAATCCGAATGGTGCAGCGCTTTGTCTGACCGCATTCGGAGTGGCGTTCATTGCTGCGCGACTGCTCTTCATTCGCACCATCGACCGGTTTGGCGGGCTGCAAGTGGCGATTGTCTGCCTGGTCGTGGAGTCGGTGGGCGTGTTACTGATCTGGAGTGCAAATTCGCCGTGGATGGCAAGCGCGGGCGCTGCGCTGGCGGGGTTCGGGTACTCACTGGTGTTTCCGGCGGTCGGCGTGGAGGCGGTGAAACGCGTGCCGATGCGGAGTCGCGGGACGGCGCTGGGGGTGTATACAGCGTTCGCGGATGTTTCGTTCTTCCTCACCGGACCGCTGGCGGGCGCGGTGATCGGCTTCTGGGGATATAGAAGCGTTTTTCTCTATGCGCTCACCATGGTGCTGGCGTCGCTGGGGATTGTGCTGGTGCTGCGACAACTGCAGAGAGGCCAAGTATCAGACCGTCTGTAGAAACTCTCCACTCAGGTAGGAGCTAAAGGCGTCCGCTCGAGCCGCACGCATTTGTTGCTCGTGCTTCAGCAACTCTCTGATGCCCTCGAAGAGCTCTCTGAAATCATTTCCGAAGGTTGCGTCAGCAAACGATTCGCACTCGCTGGGTCGGTCGCCCATGCAGACAACGGGTGTTTGTGACCCGGATGCCCGAATCAGGAAGGCCAATCGCTCCCTGTTTTCGAGAGAGATGGAATCGTCCAGAAGGACAATGTCAAAGTCGCCTGCATGGAATCTGGAAATGGCTTCTTGAATCGTCTGCGCTGGTAGAAAAAAGAGACCTTTGGATCTCCAGAGTATGCTTTCCGCTTCGAGCATCTCCGAATCCACGCCAACTGCAAGAACTACTGTGACCCTCACAGATACCTCCTCTTCGGCGCTTCCTCCTTGCGCGCCATTGAATTTGAGCCTCAATCTTGCTCCAATGATGAGAAGGTAGCGCTCTTTCGACTCACAGAATGTGATTTAGATCACGCTAGTGACGCTAGACAAATCCTCCTGGGGGCGGCGCCCAAGAGGTCAATGGAAACAGCTCTGCTGCCTGATCTCGCTGTGAGAGATTGAGTGATTTCCTGCGAATCAATGGCGATTTGTCAGCCGGAACCCGCCAACAACTCCGCTCACTTCTACGCCATCTGGGTCTTCGCCACGGACTCCAGGCCGCGAGCCTCAATCTCAAACTCGCGAATCTTGTACTTTTGAATCTTGCCGGAAAGTGTGGCTGGAAAATCATCGACGAAGCGGATGTGCTCAGGGACCTTGTAGTACGCGATTTGCCCCTGGCACCAGCCGCGAATTTCTTCCTCTGTCGCTTCCTGTCCCGGCCGCAGCCGCACCCACGCCGCGACAATCTCGCCCAGCCGCGCGTTGGGAATGCCCACCACCTGCACCTCGCCAACCTTGGGATGGGTGTAGAGGAACTCTTCCACTTCGCGCGGATAAATGTTCTCGCCGCCGCGAATGATCACGTCGCGCGACCGGCCCGTCAGGTGCAGGCAGCCGTCCTCCCGCATGATGCCAAGATCGCCGGTTTTAAGCCAGCCGTCAGGTTGAATCACCAGCGCCGTGCCTTCGGGATCGCCGTCATAGCCCTTCATTACTACGAAGCCGCGCGCGCAAATCTCGCCCTGCTCGCCCCTTGGCAACTGCTCGCCCGTCACCGTCGAAATCACCTGGATCTCGGTCTGCGGCATCGCCCGGCCCACGGTGTTCACGCGCACTTCAATCGAATCCCCGGCGTCGCTCATGGTCACCACCGGCGACGTCTCCGTCTGTCCGTAGGCGATCACCAGTTCGCCGATGTGCATCTCGTTCAACACGCGCTTCATCAACTCCACCGGGCATGGCGCGCCGCTCATCATGCCGGTGCGCAAACTTGTGAGGTCGTAGCTCTCAAACTCCGGCAGCCCAAACTCCGCCACATACATTGCCGGAACTCCGTAAACCGATGTAGCGCGCTCCTCATGCACCGCCTCCAGCGTTGCCCGTGCGTCGAAGGTCCAGTTAGGCAGCACAATCGCCGCACCCGAATTCAGCGCGCTCATCGTTCCGATAACGCAGCCGTAGCAATGAAATAGCGGAACCGGCACAACAATCCGATCCTGCTCGGTATAGTGAAATCCCTGCGCCAGAAACTGCCCGTCGTTGACGATGTTGTGGTGAGTCAGCATCACGCCCTTGGGCATGCCGGTAGTGCCGCTGGTGTATTGAATGTTGGCGACATCGTCGACGGCGACGTGATCTGGCAGCTCACCCGGTGCATCCAGCAGCGCTGGCCATTCCTGTCCGTCGAAGTAGATGGTGTGCGCAAGTTCGAGCTCGAGTCCATGCCGTGCCCGGCCCAGGATCTCCTCGTAGTCTGCTCGCTTGTCCTTGTGCCACAGGAACAGCGCCTTCATCCTTGACCGCGTCAGCGTATAGCTCAGCTCATGTGAGCGGTACGCCGGATTCACGTTGACCAGAGACGCTCCGGCACGCGCGCAGCCCATGTGCATCATGATCCACTCGATGCAGTTGGTGGACCATAGCCCTACGCGGTCGCCGCGACGGATGCCCAGTGACCAGAGCCCACGCGCCACTCGATCCGCGGCCTCGCTCAACTCCGCCCATGTCATCCGCTTTTGTTGATGCCGCGAAACCACCGCCAGGCGGTCGGGATAGAGAGTGGCAGTCCGATGCAGCAGACCGCCAACGGTCAGTTCAAGCAGCGGCCGGTCAGGACCGCGCAAATAGCTCAGAGTCGTGGCCATTTCTTCAGTAGGCATGGGACGGGCACGCCAAAGTGTAAGCCCGCATTCTGCCTCCAAGGTGTGATCCACCGCACATTCGAGTCGCAAGAGCGACGAAACCAGGAGACACCCGTAAATCCTGTCAACCCTGAAGCTTGAAATCGCTTGCCCGCGGCGGCTCGCGGCTTCGGCCAACTGCGACCGCAGATGACGATAAGTTCATCCCCGTAGCCCTTGAGAAATCATCGCGATAGGCCGATGAGATATGTGGAGGAAATCTATGAGCCTTTCAGCCATCGGTTCCATTGCCCACGCAGCGAGCCAGCCCCAGATTCAGCAGGCGGCTCCAGCCCCAGCGCCAACCCAGCCACCCCAGGCATCCTTGCAGCCTGACACAGTTTCGCTCAGCGCTGCCGCACAAAAAGCGTCACAAGGCGGGGACCAGGATCACGACGGGGACTCGCATTAACCAATTCGGCGCGCGGATCGATAATCGCGCCCCTCTTGCTTTGCCTGCCCTGCGGTTGAGTTGGTTGAGCAGTTGCCAACTCGCCTGCGGGGAATCTTGCGTGCGAATAGGGTTGCGCTGAGGCATATTGTTGGGCGGTCCTTTCATTTGCCGGTGCCGGCTCCGACATTGACCGTCCGCATTACTGGAACTGGAACCAGTTCACGTTGGAGATGCTTGGAGTGGCTCCGTTAAACACCACATAGAGCGTGTGCTTGCCAGTTGCGCCGGTTACGGGCGCGGTAGCTGTTGTCCACGTCTGCCAGCCGTTGGTGACAGGCAGCGTCACGGTGGCGATGGGTGTGCTGGTCATGTTGTCGAGGTAGAAGGTGGCGGTCCCGCCGTTGCCGGCGCTGGCCGTGCGCACGCTTACCTGGCTCACTGATGCGCCGAAATCTACATTCGAGTAAACGGCATAGGAGCCCTGCGCCAGAAAGCCCAGGTCGTATTCGCCGGTGGTGTCGGAGGTCGACTCGGTCTCGAGATTCGACTCGCTCGAAAAGCTGGAGCCCTGAGTTTGCGCTGTGGCCGCGACCGGAGGAGGAGTCCCGGGCACAGCGCCCGTCCATGTGAATGTTGCGATGGACGTGGCGGGAAGCGTGTAAGAGAAGGACTCGGTGCCCCATTGCACCTGGAAGGTTTGGCTGGTGGATGTGGCGTTCGACGCGACCAGGGCCATTGAGCCGTCGGTGTTCTGGAAGGCCACGCTGGCGATCGCAGGCGTGTTGCTGGAGTAGACGCGCACCGCGCCTGGCAACACGTATTTGCTGTATTGGCCAAGCGTATAGAACTCGATTGTCTTGGTCACCGCGCCAGTCGTGCTGTTAACGGTAACGATCGGCGTGCATGTGTTGCATCCGCCGAGGCCTGCATTCTGCGTAAGGTTGGGGCCAAGCTTTTCGTTCAGCGCCAGGCTCCACTTCACAAACGATTTGCCTGAGTTGCGCAGCACATGCGTGATCTCGAGGATATCGGTGGTGAACTGATCGGCCTGCCAGGTCCCGCCCGAGTGTTCAGTCTCCCAGTTACCGAGGGCCGGGAACTGATTCTGCAGCAGTTGCTGCGCGCCCGTCGCGCCGCCGTAGCCATGCCATGCTGTGCCGGCCATCTGCTGGAGTTGCTGCGGTGTCAATCCGCCAAGGACCGTTTGCGGATACGACGGAGTGTCCCAGTTGTGGTCGTAAGCAAACACCTTGGTGGTGATGTTGTTGCTGGTAAACGCGGGCAGCACGTAGCCCTGCAGCAGCGCAAGCTGCTGGTTGGCGCTCATGCCCATGCTGGGATACGACGTGGTGATATTCAGTGGCTCATTCTGCAGCGAAACGTAGTCGATGGGCACGCCGGCGGCCTGGTAGGCCTGAATGAACTTGACGAAGTAGTTGGCAAAAGCGGTCTCATTCGGCGCCGTCATCAGCAGGCTTCCACCCAGCATGGAGACCGGACTCCCGTTCATTGAGGTCGGGTCCTTCATCCATCCCGGCGAGCTCCAGGGATTGGCCATCAGCTTCATCTGCGGATTCAGCGCCTTGGCCTGCTTGATCAGCGGCAGAATGTAGGCCTGGTCGTGGGCGATGGAGAAGTTGGCCAGGGTAAGATCGGTCGCGCCGACCGTCTGATCGTCGTAGGAGTAGACCGACAGCGCGATATCCGACGCGCCCATGGGAATGCGCATGAAGCTCAGGCCGATGCCGTCGCCATTGGTGGTGAACAGATCGTTAAGCGTTCCGGGCAGCGACGCGGCCGGCTCCACATTCATGAGCAATTGGGCGGCTGAATCGGTGAAAGCCGCGCCGAAGCCTTCGATCGACTGATAGGTCTGCGTGGGATCGACAACGACAGTGTTGGTTCCCGCATCGGCAGTGCTGCCGAGACCAAAGTTGATGGCGGGTTGCACAGCCATTAACTGGGTCTTGTCGTCGGTACTCAGAACCACGGAAACTGCTGGTCCGTTAAGCGTATAGGTGCCGCTCGCGATCGCGCTGTTGGCGTCGCCAGACTCCGTTGCAATCGCCTTGATGGTGGTCGTGGACGGGACGGCTATGGGCATGCCCGCCGTAAAGAGGTTCGACTTGCTCGTGGGCGTGGATCCGTCTGTTGTGTAGTAGATGGATGCTCCGGTAGTGGTGTCGGAGAGGCTTACCGACTGCGCGGAGTTGTAGACCCCGGGCGCGGGCGAGAAAGTCGGCGTGGCAACGACGGGAAGATTGATGGTGTATGTTGCCGAGGCGACGTTGCTGTTCAGATAACTCGGAGGCTCAGCGGCGATCGCATTGATCGTGGTGGTGGCTGAGACTTGGATTGGAGTGGCAGCCGAATAAAGAGTCGACGTGTTGGTTGGCGTGGATCCGTCAAGGGTGTAATAGATGGACGCGCCGGCGGTGGTGGAGGTCAGGGTCACCGACTGCACCGCCGTATATGTGCCACCAGCCGGAGAGAAGGTGGGTGTTGCGGCCTGTTGAGCCGGAGGCGTGTTGTTTCCTCTGCCATTGCTGCCTCCGCTCCCGCAACCTGCGATGCACAACACTACGAAACCAATTGCAAGAATACTTCCGCGCATATTCATATTGACCCTTCCGGCCCTGACGCCTTGCCCCAGATACAACCCCACGGACATACACAAAACACCGCAGGGATTTTCCCGATTTCGAGCACTCATCAAAGTACCACAAAGGTGCGTGGGCAAAACGGCAGTCGCCATCACACGATGAACTCGCTGCACATCCCGTGTCTCCAGGAGAAATACTCCTCCAAACGCACAACGGCCAGCCCCAAGGCTGGCCGATATGTTTGGAATTGAGGAAGAAGCAACGAATTGATCGAACTAAGCCAGCTTTTACTTCTCAGGCTCGTTTTCCCGCTCGCTCTTCCAGTTGATTAGATCGCCCAGAGTGGTGGTTCCGCTGGAGACCGGAGCCTTGTGGCCGTGGCTGCCGCCGCGGGGCTCGCGCTCCGCTTTGTACTCCTGAACCTCGGCGCGACTGGCCTCCTGGCCGTTGACAGCACGGAGACTGAGTCCCACCTTCTTCTCTTCGACGTTGATCTTGATGATCTTGAACTCGTGCTCCATGCCGGTTTCCAGGCTGGAGTGGCCAGCTTCACCCTCACCAGCTTCGGAGACATGGCAGAGTCCTTCGACGCCCTCGGCGATTTCAACGAACGCGCCAAACTGGGCGGTGCGCAGAACCTTGCCGTGGACTACGTCGCCTACGCGGTGCGAAGCGAAGAAGCTCTCCCAGACATCGGGTTGGAGCTGCTTGATGCCGAGCGAGAGGCGGCGATTCTGCGGCTCGACGCCGAGAACAACTGCCTTCACTTTTTCGCCTTTCTTCACGACTTCAGACGGGTGCTTGACGCGCTTGGTCCAGCTCAGGTTTGAAACGTGAACCAGGCCGTCGATGCCGTCTTCAATCTCAATGAATGCGCCGAAGTCGGTTAGGTTGCGAACGCGTCCTTCAACAACTGTGCCGGTGGGATAACGCTCAGTGAGGTTCTCCCATGGATTCTCGAGAAGCTGCTTCATGCCGAGCGAGATGCGGCGGTCAGCGGGGTTCACGCTGAGGACCACGGTCTCAACCTCGTCGCCAGGCTTGACCAGCTTGGAGGGGTGCTTGAGCCGCTTGGACCAGGTCATCTCAGAGAGATGCACAAGCCCTTCGATGCCCTGCTCGAGCTCGACGAACGCGCCGTAGTCAGTGACCGATAGAACCCGGCCCTTGACGCGTGCGCCCACCGGATACCGCTCAGAGGCGTCGAGCCATGGATCAGGCGTGAGCTGCTTGAAGCCGAGCGAAACGCGCTGCTTCTCTTTGTCGAACTTGAGCACCTTAACCTGGATCTCGTCGCCAACGTTGACCAGATCGCGGGGGTGAGTGAGGCGTCCCCAGCTCATGTCGGTGATGTGAAGCAGGCCATCGATGCCGCCCAGGTCGACGAACGCACCGTAGTCGGTGAGGTTCTTGACCGTGCCGGTGAGGATGGCGTCTTCGCCGAGCTGCTCGAGGGTGGTGGAGCGCTTGGAGTTCTGTTCTTCTTCGAGAATCTCCTTGCGGCTGACCACAACGTTGCCGCGCTTCTTGTTCAGCTTGATAACGCGGACTTCGATCTTCTGGCCGAGATAGCCGTCGAGGTTGCGCACCGGGCGAATCTCAAGCTGAGAGCCGGGCAGGAAAGCCTTGAGCCCAATGTCGACGGTGAGCCCACCCTTGACGCGGCTCACCACTGTGCCGATCACGGGAGTCTTGTCGTTGGCGGCCTTCTCAATTTCATCCCACACGCGCAGGCGCTGTGCCTTTTCGTAGCTGGCCAGGTATCCGCCCTCGGGCTCTTCGCGCTCGATGACCACTTCAATCACGTCGCCGGCGTTGAACTTCACGGCGCCCGTGTGATCGACGACCTGATCGAGGGGAACCAGCCCCTCGGACTTGAGACCCACGTCGACGACGAGGTGCTTGTCAGTTGCCTTGATGACCGTTGCTGAAACGACTTTGTCACCGTAGGCTTCGACAGCGGCGGCTTCAGCAGCCTGCTCGCGTTCGAAGGCGGCCAGCGCAGCGGAGAAGTCATCCATGGACTCAAGGCCCTGGGTCTCGTGCGCGGCTTCGTGGGCTACGGGGGTGGTATCGGCGTCCAGGGCAGCAGGCGCAACTGGTGCGGCAAGCTCAACTTCGGCGGGGTTGGACGTGGATTCGGGCGACGGCTGCTCTTGCTCCGTCGCAGTCTCAAGCGTGGGAAGTTCCAATTCTGTATTCAGGGTTATGCTCTCGGTTTCGGGATTGAGGACGTTTGCCATTGGCTGCTCCGGAGTTGCTTGCTCCCGCGACATCTAACACGCCGCTGGGATCGGCTCACGCTCTCTCTCCCGAAGCGGGGCGAGAAGCGCAAAGCCTTTAAACCGCGTCTTCCGTCGTGCGGTATTTGAGTACCATGAGTGCGTCCATGAGAGACAGTTTTCCCAGCCTTTTGGGCTGGGAAAATCGAGACTGGTCTCGTTGGGATACACCCGGCAGGCAAACCCATGCTGAAGGGCGGTCGCAGCCCACACGCGAAAAATACGCAGTAGGCTACGCTCACGAGTGTAGCAACCCCAGCTTTCCCGCGTCAATCCAACAGCTTGGCGATAACGGCTTGTCCCCGCGCTGCAACCGAATATACACATACAGCGGCGGAAAGCAAGATGCGGAACGAATGGACTTAGCGGGACGGGTTGACGCAGTTGCGGTGCAAACGTGCGACTTGGGCGTGGAAAGAGGGCGGGCGACTGAGGGAAGCCCAAGGCTTCATTTGATGCCTGCCCCTCTGCCCTCGCCTGCCCTTCTATAATCGCTTGCCATGGATCATCTTTGGACTCCGTGGCGCTATGCCTATGTAACGTCGGCCGACGACAGCAAGCGCGGAGGCGTGGCGAAGAAGCTGGAAGCGTGGCCGGGAGACCTGGGTTGCGTCTTCTGCAACCTGGTCGCATCAGTGGACTACGCAATCGCGAACGGCATGAGTGCGGACGAGGCCGAAGGCGCAGCGGGAATCGTCTTTCGCGGAAAAACATGCTTCGTGTGCCTCAATGCGTTTCCATATACAAGCGGCCACCTCATGGTGATGCCCTACGCGCATCTCGACCGACTGGCGGCGTTGCCAGTGGAGACGGCGCACGAGCTGATCGACCTTGCGCAGAGAACCGAGCGCGTACTCGAGACGGCGTACACACCGCAAGGGTTCAACTTCGGGCTCAACGTGGGCAAGGCCGGTGGCGCGGGCGTTGCCGGACATCTGCATCTGCATGCCATGCCGCGTTGGGTGGGCGACACAAACTTCATGACGACGGTGGGCGAGACGCGCGTGCTGCCGGAAGATCTTCAGACGACATGGAAGCGGCTAAGAGAGGGTTTTGCCAAGTGAAGAAGATCGTTCTACTTTTTTCCGGTCTTTGTCTTTCGCTTTCATTCTTTGGGTGCGGCGGTGGCGGAGGAACCACAACGCCGGTAGCTCCGGTGACGCCCGTCGTAACGAGCAGCATTGCGCTTCAGCTTTCCAGCCCCACACTGACTGTGCCCGAAGCTTCGAGCGCCAGCAGCAACGTCACCGTGACTCGCACCGGAACCACGGGGAGCGTCACGTTCAGCCAGACCGGGCTTCCTGCGGGCGCCACCATCTCCTACCTGCACCCCGGAACCACAAACAGCGGCGAGATCGCCGTGATCGCAAATAACGCGGCTGCCGGCACCTACTCAATGGCCCTGCGGGCATCCGACGGAGCCAACACCACTTCGTCGCCCATCAGCCTCGCCGTCACGGCCGCCGCCCAGACTCCCGATCCTTATGCGTGGACTTCGACCGGCCCGCTCATCACAGCCATCCCCAACACCACACATCCGATCGTCTCGGTCAAAGATCCAACCGCAGTCTTCTACAACAATCAGTGGCTCGTTTACGCAACCACGGCAGACACCTCAGGCAACTGGAATATGGTCTACCTGAGCTTCCCTGACTGGAATCATGCCGCCGCGGCCCAGCCCTACTACATGGACGCCACGCCCGGCCTGAGCGGCTACCACTGCGCGCCGGAGCTCTTCTATTTCGCTCCACAGAACAAGTGGTATTTGATCTATCAGTCCGGGCCGCCGACATACTCCACGGCCGCCGACCCCACGCAGCCGCAGACCTGGACGGCGCCACAGTACTTCTTTGCCAGCCAGCCTGCGAACGTGAGCAACTGGCTCGATTTCTGGGTCATCTGCGACTCGGCCAACTGCTACATGTTCTTCAGCGACGATGGCGGCGATCTTTATCGAAGCCAGACCACCGTCGCCAACTTCCCCAACGGGTTCAGCGCGCCACAGATCGTCATGCAGGCCACCACTGCCGGAGATCTGTTCGAAGCCGCCCGCTTCTATAGCCTCAAGGGATCCAACCAGTACCTGGCTATCGACGAGGCCATGGGCGGCAACTCCGGCCACCGCTACTTCCGCGCCTTCCTGGCCGACAGCCTGGATGGCATTTGGACCCCGGTAACCGGCGCCAACAACTTTGCCACGCCGTTTCTCGGCTCCAACGATGTGTCCTTCGCCAGTGGTGCTCCGACCTGGACCCTGGACTTCAGCCACGGCGAGGTCCTGCGCACCGGCTACGACGAATTGCTCCAGATCGACCCCAATAATCTGCAGTTCCTCTACCAGGGAGCCAACCCCGCTGCAAACGCACCCAACTACAGCCAGATTCCGTGGCAACTTGGGCTGGCGACGGCAAACAGCAATTAAGGGATGAATTCGACGTCGTGCGTCGCCGCATGATCGGGGTCATAACCGGCTACAAATCCTGCGACCGGAAACCTACTGCTCGTTTGCCTCTTCTCCATCTGCGAGCAGGAGGTCGGATTCGAGTTCATCTTCCTCGGCCATCTCCAAAACGCGAGGCGCGATCCTCTTTGCGGACTTTTCTCCAAGTTTGCCGAGCAAGTCCGCCTGGCTCACAAGATTTCCTCTTCCGGATGTCAGCCGTTTAATCGCGTCATTGTGGCTTTCTTCGGCGTTCCTGATCTCGACCCCGGCTCTCAGGATTGCTGTCCGCATCTTCTCGAGTTCATCTACAAATCGTGTGAACTCCTCAAATAGAAGGCGGGCGCGATGACCTATCTGCTTGAGCGATTTTGCCCGATCCTCATTCCTCCACAGATCGTCGACGATCTTGGCGATGTGGAGAATCGTCGTTGGACCCGCGATGAGCACGCGCTTTTTGTAACCATCGGTAATCAGTTTTGGGTCCCTCTGCACCGCAAGCAAATAGGCTGCCTCAATAGGCGCAAAAAGAACGACATAGTCTGGCGACCGTTCACCAAGCAATTCTTGATAGTTCTTTGACGCTAGCCCTTGCATGTGCCGCCTAATGCTGTCGAGCATCGCATCGAGCGCCTTCTGTCGTGTCGCTTCGTCGGTGGCCGCCACATAATCCTTGTGGGCTGTCAGCGTCACCTTGGAGTCAATAACCAGCGACCTGCCCTCCGGAAAACGCATGACAACGTCCGTTCGTCTGCGCTCTTCGCGAAGGCCGTCCTCACCGTCCACGTCGAACGTCTGCTGATAGGTGTAGTGGAGCCCTCGCTTGAGGCCGCAGTCCTCGAGGATGTCGAGCAGAACCAATTCGCCCCAATGACCTTGTTCGCTTGTGTCGCGTGTCAGGGCGTTGGCCAATGCATGGGCCTCGGCACTGAGTTGGTCGTTGAGATCTCGCAAGTTCTTCAGCTCAGACTTCAATTCCGTGCGGCCAACTAGGTTCTCTCGCTCAGCCTTCTCAACCTTCTCGCGAAAATCCCTTAACTGCTCTCTAAGTGGGTTAATCAGCGTTCCCAATTCGGTCTTGTTTGTTTCCGAGAACGCAGTGGATTTCTTCTCAAGAATGTCCCCAGCGAGAGTCTGAAAATGGTTGGCGAGGGTCTTTTCCGCGGCCTGAAGCAGAGCGAGCTTTTCGGGAAGGTTCTCACGCTCGCTCCTAAGTTCGGCTTCGAGCTCTTTGACCCGAGCTGCCAGATTCCTCTCGACGGCAGTCTTGGCGTCCAGATCCTCTCGCAGCCGGTCGCGGTCAGCGGCCAACTGCCCGATTTGCTTGTCCCGCTCTGCGGCCAGGGATTCAAACCCGGCCCGCGCTGCCGACTCTGCCTGAACGCGATCGAGATTAGACCGAAGCGCCACCAGTTCAGATGCCTGCCTGGCTTCGTTCGCACGCAACTGCTCAAGCTGTGCCTCGGATTGGGCGCGGCCCTGGCGAAGTCCCAACCAGAGGCCAACAAAAAAAACGGCCACGGAAACAAGAGCTAAAAGGATGGCGGAGCTACCCACGGCAATATTCCTCTTCGCCTAATGTACGCCTCCCGGTTGTGCAAATGCAGGCCAAAAACCGCCGGAGCCCCACCCGTGTAACTGGGCTGTGCAATCGAGCGGAAAACCCGGGCAATTGGGCACTTCCCTGCCCAGTCTTTCGTCCCGGCTCGGACTGTTTGCCTTCCGCCCTAGACCATCCTCCGTCCCGGTATGCAGGGCCGTACCCTCTGATAGACTTGGAGTTTCGGGGCCATGCGCGTTTTTTCCTGCGCAGTGGTTGTGTTCCTGTGCCGTGGGCAGGTATCGTAGGCTGGCGGATGGGGAATCGCATCGCACCCCGTGAAGAAATTTCAGGTATTGAATTCAAGTTTTTGAGATCAAAGAGGAGAAGCACGCATGGCAGTGGAAGAGAAGGTAAAGCAGATCATCGTTGAGCAGTTGCAGGTGGACGAAGCGGAAGTGACGCCCGGAGCGAGCTTTCAGGAAGACCTGGGCGCGGACTCGCTCGACGTTGTTGAACTCGTGATGCAGTTTGAAGAGGCGTTCGACCTTGAGATTCCCGACGAAGACGCCGAGAAGATCAAGACCGTCAAGGACGCGATCGACTACATCGAGAAGAACGCGAAAGGCAGCAAATAACCCTTGACCCAGGCATCGCCCCGCAGAGTCGTCATCACCGGTCTTGGCCTGATGTGTGGTGTGGGCAACACCGCACCCGAGGTGTGGCAGCAACTCCTGGCCGGCGCCAGCGGCATGGCGCCTATTCAGGGGTTTGACACCACGGGCTTCCCTGTCACTTTCGGGGCCGAGGTCAAGAACTTCGATCCGCTGAACTTTGTGGAGAAGAAAGAGGCCCGCAAGATGGGCCGCTTTACCCACTACGCTTTCGCGGCGACGCAGGAAGCAATGGCGCAGTCGGGGCTGGCGATTACTCCGGACAACTGCGACCGCGTCGGTGTATTCATCGGCTCGGGCATCGGCGGCTTTGAAGTGATTGAGCGAGAGCACTCCATTCTGCTCGAGAGCGGTCCTCGCCGAATCTCTCCATTCTTTATCCCGGCGGCTATTGTGAATATGGCTGCGGGCAATATCAGTATTCGTTACGGAGCCAGGGGACCTATCTCTGCGACGGCGACCGCCTGCGCCACTTCAGCCAACTCCATTGGCGACGCGGCTCGGATGATCGAGCACGGCGATGCGGACGTGATGATTGCGGGCGGAGCCGAAGCCGCTGTAACGCCGCTTTCGGTGGGTGGATTTGCCGCGATGCGCGCACTGAGCGCACGCAACGACGACCCCACCAAGGCAAGCCGTCCGTTCGACAAGGATCGCGACGGGTTTGTCATCGGCGAGGGCGCCGGCATCCTGATTCTGGAAGAGCTGGAGTTTGCCAAAGCGCGCGGCGCAAAAATTCTGGCCGAGATCATCGGCTACGGCATGAGCGCCGATGCCTACCACATGACCGGCATTGCACCGGAAGGCGCGGGCGCGCAGCGCAGTATGAGAGCCGCGCTGAAAGATGCGGGCATTGCTCCGGAAGCAGTGGGCTACATTAATGCGCACGCCACTTCAACGCCGGCCGGCGACGGCAACGAGTCCAGAGCGATCGAGCTGGTGTTTGGCGAGCACGCCCTGAGCCACAGGCTGAAGATCTCGGGAACAAAGTCGATGACCGGACATCTGCTGGGTGGCGCTGGCGGCCTTGAGGCAGGCATCAGCGTGCTGGCCTTGCAGCACCAGATGCTGCCGCCGACCATCAACCTCGACAATCCCGACCCCGAGTGCCGGTTGGACTACGTGCCGAACAAGGCCGTGCCGCTCAGCTTCGATATTGCGCTGTCAAACTCCTTCGGCTTCGGCGGAATCAACGCCACGCTGATCATGCGACGCTGGGACGAATAAGAGCAGAACAAATCTGCCCTGGAAACAAACAGCGTGAGTCCTGTCCGGATGCTCGCAACCTACCTCCACAATTCATTGCCGTTGATTCGCGATCGATGCTCCGCTATCGGTGGTCGCAATTCTTCAGGTGAGACAGAGTACATCCTACCTGAGATAAGATACAAAGGTGGCAACGGGTGGACTCCGCTCGAAATTCGAAAGCAAGACCGGCGAAAGTCACCTACGAAAGTGCGGTTATTCGCTGTCTCGCGGGGGACGGAGTGATTCGTGTTGAGGTATGGAAGGACGTTAAAGGCAAGGTTGCCCGCTACAACCTGGCCTTCATGAACTTCCATTTGTTTGCCAAAGACAACGGGCGGGTGCTCGGCTACGATACAGCGCACAGTGCCCTGCACCGTCATTTCGCAGGGGCTGTCGAGTCGATCGAAGACGCTCCTTATGATGTGATCTACGACCGCTTTATCGAAGAAGTCCAGGAACTTAAGAGACGGAGGCCTTTGTGAAACTGAAGGTCTACACCGATGGATTCAATGGGTTTGTCAAACGTGGAAGAGAGCGTGCCAAGGCGATCACCGCAGGGCTTCCTTTTCCTCCGTCGCGCGGAATCACCTTCGAAAGCCCGGCAGAGATGGTTCGCCTTCTGACGCCGGCCCGGCTGGATTTGTTCGATGCGGTCAAGAAGCAGACGGTCTCAATTCGGGACTTGGCAGCGAAACTGGGCCGCGACGTGAGTGCCGTGCGCCGCGATGTCAGCGCTGGAGAAATTCGGCATCGTCCAGTCGCAGCACGTGGTGAATCCCGGTCACGGGCGGGTACGCGTCGTTTCCGCCCCGGCAAAGGTCTCGATTTCCGCAGAGCTTTGAGCCGCAAGACTGGACGGCAAGCCGTCTAGATGCAAACAGCGCGAATCCTATCGGATTCGCGCTGTTTGCGTTTGAGCGGTTCATGCGGCTCAGCCGGTGATAGCTGCGTAGCCAACACCAATCAGCACAATGATGGCCCACCAGCCGAAGACGGCGATGTAGCCGGATGTACGCTTGACGCCCGCCACGATCGAAATTCCGATTCCGGTCAAAATCAATGACCAGATCGTAATGACGTCGAGAGAGGTGGCGAGTGAATAGAGCGCCTTGTTGGTTTCCATTGGGTTCAGGAAGGCGCCGATGTTGGTCGGAGCGAAGTTCTTGAGGTCAAAGGTCTCCGGAGTGTTGGTGAGAAAGATGACGACCGCCCCCAGCAGCGATTTGATGATCGCAGGCAGACTGGCGTAGAACCACACTGCGAAGACTGTTCCGTAAGTCGCCTTGCCGCCGAAGACGAAGTTGATGGTTCCCCACAGGACAAGAGAGCCCACGGCGACCACGATCAGAACGAGAATGGGGCTGGCGGCGAATGATCCCTCCATCGCGTATGTGGTGAACTTCATCGCGGTTTCGCGCTGCTCGGCGGGCATGTTGGCCATGCGCTCTTCTGACTTGGGGTCCATCCGCATGGTGTTGTCCACCACCTGGCCCCAGCCGATCTTCATCGTGATCGCGGCGAAGAGAATGTAGGAGACTACAGTGATCAGGATGAAGGGCATCCACCAGCTCTTGTTGCCGCGTTTGATGTCTTCGAAAGTCTTGGAGGGCGCCGTAAAGGTGTCGATTACGCGCTCCATTTGAGAAAGACCGGGTGCCTGCGCATTGGGCTCGGCAATAGGTTGAACTTCCATTTCGCTCATGATTCCGCCTCTCGAGTTCGCGTTCGGATGGGACAAACTTCTGGTGCAAGCTGCGTGGAGTTGCAAGGTCGAACAGTTGCATTGTCTTCGTGGAGCGGCCCAGGGTCAACAGGGTTCGTTCCCACCAGAAGAAGGAAGTGATCTTGCCCGAAATTGTACCCCTGATACCACGGAAACGCACAATCAATTTAGGGTTGCAGCAATGGGCGGCCCTTGACCGTTTAAGCGGCTGAAGGTCAGGCGGGAAGCGCTCGGCTGCGCCGCGAAACCGCGTGCCTCGAGCGGCGAACTTTGGCGCGGGTCCGCTTGGTCCCCTGCCTGCTTGCCGGCACTCTTGCCGAACCGTCAACCTGTGCAGCGGAATCGCTCTCCGGGAGCGCGGGTGTTTCGGCGGAGTCGGCCGCCTCAGCAGGCGGTGCGAGGGTGGGGGTTGCTCCGGTGTAGCTCTTGTAGACCGTGATGTGGAAGCACCGCTGCCGGAACTCCTCTTCCACGTCAAGTTTGCCCGCATTCTCAAGAGCAAGCAGCGAAGTGCGCATCCACGAGATTTCATCGCGGGTCATGCCGGTTTTGGCAATGTCGATGGTGGCGCCGGTGAGGTGGGGGCTGGCGATGTCGCCCTCGGCGGCGGCGGCGTTGCCGTTGATTCGCTCCAGCTTCTTCTGGTAAGCGACGGTGCGGACGGCAGAGCTGACCTCGAGCGGGTGTTGAAAGCGGGTCGCGTGCTCGCGGGCAAGGTCGGCGAGGAACTGTGCGGTCCATGGCCGGCAGTAGCGGTGAGTCTCGGGCAGATCCTGGTTGATGCCGAGATCCGCTGAAGTAGGGACCGGCACGAGGAAGTTGTGGGCGATGCGATCCTGCAGATCGTCCTCATCCTGAATGCGCTCAAGGCCGTCTTCATCCTCGGATTTCACGTTCTGGCGTTCGAGAGACGCTAAGGACCCACGCAGCGGAGCGGGAAGACCAAGATCGCCGCGGTGCAGCGAAACCTCTTCAATGGCAGGGGCGGGCGACAAGGCCAGTTCCCTTTCCCGATGACGACGGCTCATGCGGAGATGGCTGCGGCTGCCGAGAACGGCGGTGCGGGCCTGGGCTCTGTGTCTAACTGAGAGGGGTTTGACTGTCCCGCTGCCTTCAGAACTGGCACTCGTCGTCCGGCTGCGGGACCTGTCCAGTGCCAGGCTGTGCGATTTCTCGTGGGTTGCGGATAGGCGAGTTCTTGTGCGCAGGGGCATTGCTGAATTTGCCGCGCGGCTTTTCGATGTTCGAAGGGATGCACCGTGGCGCGAGGCTGGGGAAGCGGCATTGGCTGCGGCGGCAACAGGCGCAGAATGAGCGGCCTTGCCCGGTTTGGCAGCAGACTTGCTCGATTTGTGCGTGGACCTGTTTGATTTGGCAGCAGAGGCTGGGGCCAGCGCGCCGTCGGATAAGAGGACGCCGAGTACAAGAACCATGAGGGCGGTCCGGCGCATGAGAGGGGTGCGGAGAATCCAGAGCATCTTTAGTGTAAGACGTTTCAAGTCGCGTTCCGAGTGCCTGCAATGGTGCACAAAGGTCTGATAACGGCTGTTACAGGCGAGCGCTCGTTGAAATTGAATGCGGTATATACTTTTGATAGAGATTCCTTAACGGTTGTTTCGGGAGGGCCAATTGCCGGCAAAGACGGAAGCGAAGAAAAAAACGACCGATGCGAAGCTGTTCTGGAACGGCCGCAGCCAAGCTGTGCGCCTGCCCAAAGAATTCCGGTTTGAAGGCGATCGTGTAAGGGTAACCCGAATGGGCGCGGGCGTGCTGCTGGAGCCTGTGCCGGCGGAGAAGAAGGAAACGGTGGAGGAGTGGTTTGCGCGAATGGATGCGATGGGAGCGGACCCTCTTTTTCCCGAAGGGCGGAAACAGAATCTTGCGCCTATTCGTGAGTACTTCAAGTGAGCTACCTGCTGGACACGAACGTCTGCATTGCGCTCATCAATGGGAAATCTGACCAAGTCCGCCAGCATTACGCTCAAGCAACGCGCCGCAATGCTGAGCTCTTCACCTCCCCCATTGTTGCCCATGAGCTTTGGTACGGAGTTGCAAAGAGTGACCGCGTTCCACAAAACTCCAACCGTCTTGCGACCTTTCTGGGGCGTGACGTTGTGCTTCTCGGCTACACCAATCAAGATTCGCGGGCGGCAGGCGAGATTCGCGCGGAGCTGGAACGGCAGGGCACGCGGATTGGCGAATATGACACGCTCATCGCCGGTCAGGCGTTCGCCAGGAATCTGATCCTCGTCACCGCAAATACGAGTGAGTTCGCGCGTGTGAAGGGGCTGATCGTGGAGGATTGGACGGTATGAGCGAGATCGACGAGTCGAAGTTCGATTACACCTATGTGCCAGATCACCTGAAGGAAAGGGTCAAGAACCACATGAATCTTTCCATGAAGGAGCGGTTCGATCTGATCGCAGAGCTCAGCGTAGCGGCCTGGGCGAAGATCGGAGTTGTCCGCGATCCGAGTAAATCAATGGATAAAACGATTCGGAAGATTGTTTGCTCAGGGGATTAATCGACGCAGAATCGCAGGTCTCAGAATCGAAACTTAGCCACCCTCTGAAGCTGCTTCCCCAGCACACCGGGATTCGCGCTACAATCCTGCTTTGCCGCACACCTACGAAGAGGTCCGCCAATTTGCTTACGAGTTGCCCGAAGATCAGCAGATTCTGCTGGCGAACTCGCTGTGGGAAAGCGCGCTTGTGGGTGAGGCAGAGGCCAGCGATGCCGAGGTTGCCAAAGCCTGGGATGCGGAGATCGCCCAGCGTGTTGGGGAGATCAAGGCCGGGACCGCGGTGACCTATTCATTGCAAGAGGTTGAAGCGGACTTGCGGGCTATAGTCGGCCCGTGAAGGCTTTACGAATTCACGAAGCCGCGCGCCGCGAGACCAATCAGGCAACAGTCTTTTACTCCGAACGAAGCGTTCCCGCAGCGCGAAGGTTTCGCGATGAGTTGTTGGCCGGGTTTGCCCTCGCCGCAGCCTCTCCTCCGCATTACCCTTCCTAGCTGCACGGAACCCGTCGCGTTTTGCTCAAGAGGTTTCCCTTCTTCATTGTGTTTTTTGACTGGCAGGACGAGATCTATATCGTCGCCGTAGCCCACGCCAAACGACGGCCCGGATACTGAAAGCGGGGAGTCTGAACTTAGAGGCGTTCCCGTGGTTCAGGAGCGAGGTGCGAGGCACTCGGCACCCGTTCATGAATATAATTGTGCGGGACGGGAACTGTTGGGGCACCAACCTTGACGGAGTAGCTCCGGCAAAAGGGAGAGATGAAACTCGTCTACTTATTGGCGGTTCTCATTTCGATATCGTGTGCAAGCTTTGCACAGTCAGCGCGTGACATTGCTCGCGTTGCCTTCAAATCTGTTGTCCTATTGGAGATGAATGATTCGAATGGACAGCCGCTCAGCCTTGGCAGCGGCTTTTTCGTTTCGGCTGGCGTCATCGCAACGAACGCGCATGTCATCGAGGGGGCTTCCGGCGGGACGGCGAGGCTCGTCGGCGACAGTCGCACGATGCAAATATCTGGAACTGTCGCCGTTGACCGCCATGCGGACTTGGCTCTCCTGAAAGTCGACAGCCCGGCTCCGCCCCTAGCTCTTGGCCCAAACGCGAATCCTACTGTAGGCGATGACGTTTACGTTGTTGGAAACCCGCTTGGGCTTGAAGGAACTTTTTCGGTTGGGATCATAAGTGGGGTGAGGCGCGTTGAAGCGGACTCAATTCTCCAGATGACAGCACCGATTTCCCCAGGGAGCAGCGGCGGCCCGGTGATGAACAACTCCGGCGCGGTAATCGGTATTTCGGTAGCTACATTCCGAGATGGGCAGAATCTGAATCTCGCTGTTCCAGTAAGTTACCTCTCAAAGTTGATGGCTGCGCCGCTGAAGGGCATCGCTCCGCTTGGAGACCGGGGAAACGTCAGTCAATCTAGGGGGTCCATGCTCGAAGGAGTCGGCACCAAAACTGAGAAGGGCGTTGTGATCAGTGACTTTCATCTGGACGTCGGGGACCCGGCCAACTACAACTATCCCGACGCCGGGAAATATGAGTTCAGGCTGACCAATAAGCTGCCAGTGGAAATATGCCATCTTGAGCTCCGGATTCTTTACTACGACTCGGCGGGCGCCCTCATGGACTTCGAAGACCCCTTTATGGCTATGCATGACGTTTCCATCCCTCCCGGGCTGGCCCGAACAATCCTCAGCTATGGCGGAATTGGCCAAGGGGCCAGCGAGCAGTCCAAACACGCCGCCAAGTACTATTACAATGCGAGTGTGGCCCCAAAAATCGAGGTCAGGGCAATAAACTTCGAAACCGAACATTGTGAGTAGCGGCCGTAAAGAAGAGACCTAAATCTGGGCCGATCCGATCCCTCTCAGTTTTCACAACCTGGGTCGATTGTTATTGCGGAGCCGCCGCGGCAGTGCCATCCTGTCGTTGAGGTGTGCGTATGGCTCGAAATCTTTCGAAGAGGCTCTTCATCGTAACTAGGGGGATGAATCTGAATGAGACCACTAGTCCAATGCGACCAGATCAGAGAGGATTCGCATATGTACCCCTGGGCGATCCTGTCGAGATTGAAATAGACACTGTCCCGTACACGGTGGCCCGAAGTGCTTTTCAAGGTTGCACAAAGTGGCAGGATTCGGCTTGAGTTAGACAGAATTCCGAGGCCTTGACTCAGGGGCTCCAGGAATCAGCTAGTCGGTCCCTTTACAGCAACGTCGGCTCGTCGTCCTTCAGCTCTTCGGGCGGGATAATGACCGCGGCCGCGACCTTGTCTTCCGGTTCGAGATTGAGCAGGCGAACGCCCTGTGTGGCGCGGCCTGCGGCACGAATCGTCTTGGTATCGATGCGGATGATCTTGCCCCACTGGCTGATGACCATGAGCTCGGAGATGTCGTCGACAAGCTGAATGGAAGTGACGCGGCCAATGCGCGGCGTGACCGCCATGTTCTTCACGCCCTTGCCGCCGCGCGTCTGCAGGCGATACTGCTCCACATCCGTGCGCTTGCCAAAGCCGTTCTCGGTGACCGAAAGGATGCGGTATGCGCCCTCAGGATGCTCCTTGGGCGTGACCGTGAACCCGACAACGTAGTCGTTCTTGCCAAGGTCAATGCCGCGAACGCCGTAGGCGGGCCGTCCCATGGAGCGGACGTCGCCTTCGTCGAAGCGGATGCCCATGCCGAGGTGCGTGGCCAGGAAGACGCGCTGCGAGCCGTCTGTAATGCGGGCGGCAACCAGCTCATCGTCCTTATCGATCCCAATGGCGATAATGCCTCGCGCCATCACGTTGGAGAAGTCCTTGAGAGGCGTCTTCTTGACGGTTCCCTTCTGCGTGACAAAGAAGATGAACTTGCCTTCTTCCTCCAGGTCGCGGACGGGCAGAATGGTCCGCACGGTCTCGCCGGGCTGCAGGTCGAGCAGGCTCTGCATGCTCTTGCCTTTGCCGGCAGCGCCAACGTCCGGAATCTCGTAAACCTTGAGCCAGTAAACGCGGCCGGTGTTGGTGAAGCAGAGCAGGTAGGCGTGCGTCGAATTCACGATGAGCTGCGAAACGAAGTCTTCTTCGCGCGTCTTCATGCCCGTGCGGCCGGTGCCGCCGCGGCGCTGCTGGCGATAAATACTGATGGGCGTGCGCTTGAGGTAGCCCTGGTGGCTCACGGTAACGGCCACTTGCTCGTCAGCAATCAGGTCCTCGAGCTGCAGCTCAGCGCTCTCGTCGATGATCTGGGTGCGGCGCGCGTCGCCGTATTTGTTCCGAACTTCCTCAAGCTCCTTGATGATCACGGCGCGGAGCTTCTTATCGCTGCCGAGGATAGCCTCATACTCTTCAATGCGGGCGCGGACTTCGCCGAGTTCCTTGAGCAGCTCGTCGATGGAGAGTTGCGTGAGGCGGTAGAGTTGCAGTTCGAGGATGGCGTCGATCTGGCGAAGCGAGAGGCCCTTCTCTTCGTGGATGAGCTTCTCGCGGCCCAGGTTGACGACAATCTCATTGCCCTTGGCCCACGCGTAGAGGTTTTCGCGGGCATCGACGCGGGAATTCGATCCGCGGATGATCTTGATGACGCGGTCGAGGTTGTCGAGCGCGATCTTGAGGCCTTCGAGTACATGCTCGCGAGCACGATCTTTCTTCAGCAGGAAGACGGTGCGGCGCTGCACCACGTCGACGCGATGGTCGATGAAGGCGCGGATGGCCATGTGAAGCGGCAGCTCGCGTGGCTGCCCGTTGAGCACGGCAAGAAAGATCATGGAGAAGCTTTCCTGCATCTGCGTGTGCTTGTAGAGCTGGTTGAGCACGATCTCAGGCTGCGCCCCGCGCTTGAGCTCGATGACGATGCGCATGCCGTCCCGATCGCTGTGATCGGGCACATCCGAGATGTCGTCGATGACCTTGGTGTTTACCAGGTCGGCAATGCGCTCGATGAGCTTGGCCTTGTTCACCTGGTAGGGAATCTCGGTGACGATGATGGCCTGTTTTTCCTTGGCGATGTTCTCGATAGCTACCTTGGCGCGCATCATAAAGCGGCCGCGACCGGTGCGGTAGGCCTCTGCGATTCCGCGCTTGCCATAGATGAAGCCGCCGGTCGGGAAGTCGGGCCCCTGGACGTACTTGAGAACCTCATCGAGGCCCGCATGCGGGTCCTTGACCAGCGCGATGGTGGCGTTGATGACCTCAGTCAGGTTGTGGGGCGGGATGTTGGTGGCCATGCCGACCGCGATGCCCGAGGAACCATTGACGATGAGATTGGGAAAGCGCGTGGGCAGAACAACTGGCTCGAAAGTTGACTCGTCGTAGTTGGGAACGAAATCGACGGTCTCCATATCGATGTCGGCCATCAGCTCGCCAGTGATGCGCTCAAGGCGGCATTCGGTGTAACGCATGGCCGCGGGCGGATCGCCATCCACGGAACCGAAGTTGCCCTGGCCGTCGACCAGCGTGTAGCGAAGCGAAAATGGTTGAGCCATGCGCACAAGCGTGTCGTAGATGGCGGAGTCGCCGTGGGGATGGTAGACACCCATGGCCTGGCCAACGACCTTGGCGCACTTGGTGTACTTCTTGTTGTGCTCCAGGCCCATCTCGCTCATGGCGTAGAGCACGCGGCGATGCACGGGCTTGAGTCCGTCGAGTGCGCTGGGCAAAGCGCGGCCGATGATCACCGACATCGAATAGTCGAGGTAGGAGCGGCGCATCTCCTCTTCGATATTGATGGGAATCAGGCTTGTGCCACTGTTGGGGGGCGTGCCGCCATCGAGGGGAAGCTGGGGGTTCTTATCGTCTGCCATAGGGTCTTTTCGTGCCTGCGGAAATGCGGCGGAAGGAGGGTCCGGAAAAAGCAGGGCCAGCATCCGTGGGCGATAGCTCTATTCTAGCCCTTTTGAGAGGGTTAGGGCAATGCGACTTGCTATAAATAAGTCCTTATTTTGCTTGATTTTAAGAGGCTTATCAGTAGGGGTGTTCGGAAGCGCGTTTTCCTCATGCGGCGCGGCGCGTTTTGGGCTTGGATTTGGGGCCGCTCACGGACTTCTTTGGGGTTGTCTTGAGGGCTCGAGCTTTGCCCTGATCCATCAACACAATGGGAGGCTGGTCAGGAAATCTGGCTTCGATTCTCAATGTAGCCCCGACGGCCTTCACATATTTGTTCAGGGTGGAAATGTTCATGTCCGAGCGGCGCTCGATTCGAGAAACTCCCTCCTGGCCGATCTTGAGCTTCTTTGCGAGGCGGGCCTGGGTCAGTTTGCGATGAAGGCGGAGTTCGCGAAGAGACATCTCTTCTGCGATCAGTTCTGCGGTCAACTTTTCGATCCGTCGCCGCGACTCCTCGGATTCGCGGGCGAGCATCTCGTCGAGCGAAACAGTCGAGTAGGTCATTTCTTTCTCCCTTTTTTGCGCTCCTGCGCCGCTTGGTGCCGATCAAAGCGACGATCTGCCATTTCAATCAGATTTCGATAGAACTTCTCTTTTGAGACGCCAGCCTTGTCTCCGCCCACTAAGAGGATTGCCTTTCGACTCAGATCGAATGCAAATGCGACACGCCATACACCACCATCTGCGTCAAACCGGAGCTCCTTCATGTTCGAGTGCTTCGATCCCTTTAGAGTGTCCACTTGCGGTCTCCCTAGTTGTGGACCAAAAGTCTTTAGCAGTCCAGCCATGGCGATGATCTTTTGTCGAATCGGTTCGGAAAAACCGTCAAATTCCGACGCGAAGTCTGCGTGAAATTCCACTACCCAATTGTCATTGATTCCGAGAGACATTTCCTTTCCTTCCTTGATGGCCCTGCTCCCGGCCAGGCCAATGAACCTCTACATTCTGATGCAAGTATGTCTCAAAATGCCTAATGTCGTCAAATGCATAAAACTGACCTGCGGCGCTCCCTACAGAAGCCCCGCCAGGCTCAACACACTAAACACCACCTGCAGCGCCACAACAGCCCCTCCAGCGGCAAGCGCGAGGCGCCGGCGCGGGCTCTCGTAAGCGTCAGCAAATACACCGGCGACGAATGTGAGCAGAAACGGGATGGCCCAGATCCAGGGGCTGCCCTGTGTGCCCGTCAGAATCAAAACGAGCAGAACCAGACCGCAGAGCAACGGGGCTGTGTTGCCAAAGTAGCGGGAGCGGCGAAAGGCCAGATACAGCAGCAGGGCGGCGGCCGCAGCAATGGAGATGCCTGCATTGGGCAGAGCGCTGAAGAAGCGTCGTGCCGGGTCAATCGAGAAGGACATGAATCCGGCAGCGGAGCGAAAGACGTAACTGAAGACGTCTGGCGAGAAACCGTAGCAGCCGAAGAGAATGACCAGAGCCCCGGCCATGGCGATGAGAATGATGGGCAGCACCTGGGCGCGACGGCCCTCGGCGACCCACAGCATGGCGATCAGGCCCAGCAGCGCCACCACCGGCAGAGCGGCGATGTGCGAGCAGGCAGCCATGCCAAAGGCGCAGGCCAGCAGGACTATGCGCGGTCGCCACTTGCGGCGCGGTCCCTGCATGGCATGGGCAACGCCGATGCAGGTGTAGACGCCGCCATAGACGGCGAGGGCCGCCAGCACCTCGCCTGATGGGGTAACGCAGGCCCTCAGGATAGGCGGAGAGAAGCAGTAGAGCGCCAGCGCGGTGTAGCCGCCGAAGTTGCCGTAGAGGCGCCGCGTCACCCACCACAGCCCTGCGCCAAGCGCGCAGCCTGCCAGCAGAAAGGGCAGACGCAGCAGCAGCAGGACGTGAGTCATCTGGTGGCGCAGCTCCCATGGGCTGATTTCACCTGCAACCTGGATAACCCGGTCCTCGGGCTTGCGAAAGTGGTCGAACACGCGTTCCAGTTCGAAGTTGATGGTGAGCGGCAGGCCCGCCAATCGATAGACCAGAATCCCATCGTGAATATTCCCGCAGGTGGTGTAGTAGCCGGCAATGGCGGAGGGACGCTCCCACACCTCGCGCCCGCAGCGAGCGTACTGATAGTCGCGATCGCTGAGAGTCTGGCGAGCGGTGAGCCAGAGGCCCTGCAGGAGAAACAGCGCGAGCAGCACCGCCGCTATGCGCTGCGGAAGATTGAAGCGAAAGCGGCGAATCCGTGCGAAGCGATGGGTCATCGTATGAGGGACTAAGTTCCAGTTTAAATCGCTCGACTTGGCGTCTTTCTCGATTCCCGCGGCCCAAGCAACTCGCCGATGGTATCCTCCTCTCAAAAGGATTCAGGCGTGAGCAGTTTTCTCACTCTCGGTCACTCCAACCACAGCATCGATGAGTGGCTCGCCCTGGTGCGCCAGCACGCCATCGAAGTTGTCGTCGACACGCGCAGCTCTCCCTACTCCAAGTACGTGCCGCAATTCGACCGCGAGCAGATGCAGCGGTCGCTTGAAGCGGCTGGCGTCCGATACCTGTTCCTGGGCGCGGAACTGGGTGGCAGACCCGCCAACCCTGGCTACTACGACACAACCGGCCGAGTGGTCTACAGCCTGCTTCGCAAGGACGCTGCCTTCCAGGCGGCGATCGTACGGCTTGAGACAGGCATGGAGCGCTTCCACATAGCACTGCTTTGCGGTGAAGAAGATCCCGCGCATTGCCACCGCCGGCTCCTGATTGGGCGCGTGCTGGTTGAGCGCGGACACGAGATGGCCCACATTCGCGGCGACGGGCGCATTGAAACGGAAGAAGCCGTTGCCGCTCAATCCGGCAAGCCGCTGGTCGATAGCCAGCCCGCCCTGTTCGCGGAACTCGACGAGGACAAATGGAGATCTACAGCATCGGTTTTACCCAAAAAAGCGCCGGCCAGTTCTTCGGCACGTTGAAGTCGCACGGCATCGAGCGCCTGCTCGATGTGCGGCTCAACAATACATCGCAGTTGGCCGGATTTGCGAAAGCCTCCGACCTGCCATTTTTTCTTCATGAGATTTGCGCCGCGGAATATGAGCATGAACCACTGCTCGCTCCCACGCAGGACATTCTCGATGCTTTTAAGAAGAACAAGGGCAGTTGGGATATCTACGAAGAGGCCTTCCTCGCCCTCATGCGCTGCAGGCAGGTTGAGTTGAAGCTTTCCAAAGATAGCTTCCTTAGGAGGACCGTCCTCCTCTGCAGCGAAGTGACGCCGGAACACTGCCATCGAAGACTCGTCATCCAATACTTACAGCAGCACTGGGAAGGTGTTACGATGCGCCATCTTTAATTCAATTCTTCGAGGAGAAGTCCTCCGTTATGGGACTCGACCGGATCGTTTGCCTCGCCAACTCCTATAAGCATGAGCATAGGTGCGTCGCAGGAATCAGCCTGCGCAGCAAGAAGTGGGTGCGCCTGGTTGGAACCCAGATTCCCGGCTGCCTGACTATCAAAGAGACCTGCTACCCCGACGCCGCCCCGGTCGAATTGCTTGACGTTTTTGAGGCCGAGCTTGGCGAACCATGCGGCTCAAACTCCCATCCTGAAGACGTGTTCATCCTGGATAAGCCATGGCGTCCAATTCGCCGGTTCGACCAGCTTGAAGACTTGCGCTTTCTGTCGGGATATCTCAACAAGGGTCCGTCCGTACTGCAAGGGTATGGAGATCGAGTCTATGAAAAGAAGGTGGCAGGCTCTCCTGTAGCTCATTCTCTCGAAGTTCTTCATCCGTCCGATCTCTGGTGGTGGATTCGTGACGAAAAGGGCAAGCGAAGAAACCGCGCCGTCTTCCGCCTGGGATCAACTTATAGAATCCGCTACGACTTTCCCGTGACCGATCCCGTATGGCTCGAAAAACTCCATACGCGTCCGGTGGGAATTCACTCTCACAGCTCATTCTTTGAGCACACCCCAAAGAAGACAATCCTCACTGTCAGCCTGAGCGAGCCATTTGAGGGCTTCCACTACAAGCTCATCGCCGGTGTTGTGAATCTCCCCTCGTAGCACCACTCAGGTTTGAAGAAAAGCCGCAGACGCACGAGAGCCGCTCCCCGGTTGGGAAGCGGCTCGTGAGTTGCGTGGGGTTGTGTCAAAGGGCCTGCCTGCCCTGCCCGAGCAGGCCCTGTTCCTAGTTGAAGATGGCGCCTACGGTTGCATTCGTCTCACCCAGCACGATCGTGCAACTGTTGGGTCCGGCTGCGGTCGGGGTGGCGGGTGTCGGCGTGCAGTTGTAAGTCCATCCGCCGAAAGTAGACGTGTTAGTTGAGCTCGGCGCCTGCGCCGCAGTGATCGTCACCGTGGTGCCAAGCGGGTAGATCGCGGTGCAGACGGAACCACCAGTCCCGCCATTCGCAGTCCAACCCGGCCCGCAATGGATCACGTTGGGGGTGTTGGTGGCCGAAGGGGCAGTCAACACCCAATTGGTGGTGTTCAAGCCTTCGCCATAGACGGTCAGTGTCGCTGTTAGCGGTCCAACCTCGCCCACGTCGCACGAACCGGGGGTTGGCGGGTTGCCGTTGGGGTTGGGAAGTTGCAACGGGCAGGAGAACGTCGCCGTAGCGGTTTGTATCGTTCCGTCGGTGCTGGTTGCTTCAGCAATGATGGTTGTGGAACCGGTGCCGTAGGCGGTCACGATTCCCGCGCTGGCGCTCGGAGTGCCTCCGGAGTTGGTGCTAACCGGGAACGCAGACGGGAACGATGAGATCCAGGTGGTCCCAGGCGAGTTGGTGAGATCCCTGACGTACGGAACAGTCGAGAACGTTCCGATTGCCAGGAACTGGCCTGTATCCTGCAGATCGCCCACGGAGAGCGAGGCAGGAATGATGGTTAGTGAGAGCAGCGGCTCCGGCAGGGTTGTCGTGGAAACTGTGACGGGCGCTGACGTGGTAACCACTGTGCCGTCCGGGTTGCTCAACTCCACGGTGATCGTCGCTGTGCCCGCACCCAACCCCTGAACAAGCCCAGAGGAACTGACCGAAGCAATTCCTCCAACTTCTGGAGATCCGACCCCTGGGATGTTTGAACTCCAGGCAATCTGCGGCGAGTTGGTCACATCGACCTTCAAGCCAGTACTTCCGAGCGTTCCCAGCGCGACAAACTGGCTGGTTTGACCCTCCGACACAGTCAGGGAGTTCGGAATGATGGTGACCGCGGTATACGTCTCGTTCGTACCACCCGCCACGGTGAAATAAGCATTCCCTGTTACAACGTTCCCGCCTCCACCCGGCGTATACAGTGCCGTCATGGTGGCGGTTCCCTGACCTGTACTCGTGGCAAGCCCGGTAGCGGCCCCAATTGTTCCAATCTGTGCGCTGCTTGACTTCCAGGCAACCAGGTTGGTCAGGTCCACCGTACCTCCCGTGGTAGTGGTTCCGATGGCGAGGAACTGGGCGGTTTGGTTGGGCGACTGAACCGTCTGCGAGTTCGGAATGACCGTGATCGAGGCGATCGAGCCGAGTGTTGCTCCGCCAGTGGCCGTAACGGTAATGGTGGCCACACCCGTCACCACTGTGCCATCAGGATTCAATGCCGTTGCCGAAATCACGGTGGTCCCTTGGTTGACTGCGGTGACCACCCCTGTTCCAGCGTTGACTGTAGCCACTCCCGGAGCACTCGATGTCCAGACCGCTGGCAGAATCGTGGCCGCACCAACCATTGCCGACTGGTTGGTCAGGTTGACAGTAGTGCCGGTTCCAGTGGTTGCAATGGCCTGAAGATCAGCCGTTTGACCGATGAGCGTGAGGGTCTGCGAGGCCGGAACAATCGCCATCGAAACCAGCGGCTCGGCCACGTTCGGAATAGTTACCGTGTAAGCCGCGGTCCCCGTAACCACGGTGCCATCCGGATTCTTCGCGATGGCGATGATGGCGGCCGTCCCGGCAGTCAGCGCGGTGGCGACACCGGTTGTTGGGTTGACGGTGGCGACGGCCGGGTTGCTCGATATCCATGTGGCCGCCGCGATCGTGGAAGACCCGATCACCGCCGTCTGGTTGGTCAGGTTTACCGTGGTCCCCGCTGACGAGGTCCCGATGGCGATGAATTGCGCTGTTTGGTTGATTGCCAGAGCCTGTTGCGTGGCAGGAACGATAGCCAGCGAAACCAGCGGCTCAGGCGAGCCGGTGATATTCACAGTCAGCGTCGCCGTTCCAGTTACCGCGGTGCCGTCGGGGTTGTAGGCGATGGCCGTGATGACGGTGACTCCCGTGGTCCCGGCTGTCGCAAGGCCCGTGTTCGGATCAATGGTAGCCACCGGCATGGTGCTTGAGCCCCAGACTGCGGCGTTGATGGTTGCCGTCCCAATCGTTGCCTTGACGTTTGTCAGGTTCACCGTGGCGCCCGACGAAGTGGTGCCGATGGCGATGAACTGCGCAGGTTGGCCTGCTGAGGTCAGTGTCTGCGACGCTGGAATGATGGACATCGAAACCAGTGGTTCAGGCGCGGTGTTTATGGTGAATGTCGCTACTCCCGTTACCACCGTTCCATCTGGATTCTTGACCAGTGCGGTAATGGCAACCGTGCCGGGGCTGACGGCCGAGGCCAGTCCGGTGGCCGGATTCACGGTGGCTATCGCTGCGCTGCTCGAACCCCAAACCGCCGGGTTGATCGTGGCCGCGCCAACTGTAGCGCTGACGTTGGTCAGGTTCACCGTCGCGCCGGACGACGTGGTGCCGATCGCGATGAATTGCGCGGTCTGATTTACCACCGAAGCAGTCTGCGAGCCCGGAACGATGGCCAGCGAAACAATTGGCTCCGGCGTGGCAGAGATGTTCGCGGTCAGAATCGCAGTCGCCGCCACCGCCGTGCCGTCGGGGTTATAGGCAACGGCCGAAATCACAGTGCTTCCAGAGGCTGCTGCCGTCGCCACACCGGTAATCGGGTTCACCGTGGCTACGGCAACGTTGCTCGAAGCCCAGGCGGCGGGATTGATGGTCGCGGAGCCAACCGTTGCACTCAAATTCGTCAGGTTGACTGTGGCGCCGGTCGATGTGGTGCCGATTGCGATGAATGCCGCCGTTTGGCCTACGCCAGATAACGCCTGGGTGTTTGGAACAATAGCCAACGAAACCAGCGGCTCCGGCGTCGGGGTTACGGTAAAGGTCGCCGTTCCGGTTACGACTGTTCCATCTGGATTCTTGGCCTGTGCCGTAATGGCGACCGTGCCGGAACTGACGGCTGTTGCAATTCCCGTTCCTGGATTGATGGACGCTATCGCGTTGCTGCTCGACCCCCAGACAGCAGGATTGATTGTGGCCGCGCCAACCGTGGCCGACTGATTGGTCAGGTTCACCGTCGCGCCGGACGATGTAGTGCCGATGGCGATAAATTGCGCGGTTTGACCCGTCACTGAGGCAGTCTGCGCAGCCGGAATGATGGCCAGCGAAACCAGCGACTCCGGCGTAGCGGAAAGTGCCACATTCAGCGTGGCAGTGCCCGTCACCGCTGTGCCGTCGGGGTTGTATGCAATGGCCGTGATTACTGTGATTCCGGAGGTTGCCGCGGACGCGACGCCAGTGGCCGGATTGATTGTGGCTACCGCCGGCGTGCTCGATGCCCAGGTTGCAGCATTGATTGTGGAGGCGCCGATGGTTGCCTTCACGTTGGTCAGGTTGACTGTGGCTCCCGATGAAGTTGTGCCGATGGCGATGTATTGGGTCGTCTCGCCTGCTGTGGCAAGCGTCTGTGTTGCCGGAACGATGGACAGCGACACCAGTGGCTCCGGCGTGGAGATGACTGTGAATGTCGCCGTTCCTGTGACTACCGTGCCGTCCGGATTCTTCGCTTGCGCGGTGATAGCGACTGTGCCCGTGTTGTGGGCCGTCGCAATACCCGTAGCCGGATTGATCGTGGCTATCGCGTTGCTGCTCGATCCCCACACAGCAGCGTTGATGGTAGCCGATCCGACTGTGGCAGTCTGATTTGTCAGGTCAACCGTGGCACCCGACGACGTGGTACCAATTGCGATAAACTGCGCGGTCTGATTGACTTCCGAAGCAGTTTGCGACGCAGGAACGATGGCCAGCGAAACAAGGGGTTCTTGCGTTGCGGAGATGTTGACGGTGAGAGTTGCAGTGCCCGTAACCGCTGTACCGTCTGGATTGTAAGCAACGGCCGTGATTACAGTGCTTCCCGTGGTTGCCGCCGATGCAACGCCAGTGGCCGGGTTGATGGTCGCCACCGTCGGACTGCTGGAAGCCCAGGTTGCAGGGTTGATGGTTACGGCGCCTATCTTTGCCGGCACGTTGGTCAGGTTCACCGTCGCGCCAGACACCGTGGTGCCGATGGCGATGTACTGCACCGGTTGCCCCGCCGTAACCAGCGTCTGCGTCGCGGGAACGATGGCCAGCGAAACCAGTGGTTCGGTCGTGGAGCTTACGGTAAAGGTTGCGGTGCCTGTAACTACCGATCCATCCGGGTTTTTGACCTGGGCCGTGATGGCAGTCGTACCGGCATTGAGAGCCGTCGCAAGTCCGGTTGCAGGATTGATGGTCGCCACGGCGTTCGTGCTTGAGCCCCAGACAGCGGCGCTAATCGTTGCCGCGCCTACCGTGGCTGATTGATTGGTCAGGTTAACCGTGTTGCCTGACGACGTGGTGCCGATGGCGATGAATTGCGCGGTTTGATTGACCACTGACGCAGTCTGGGACGCGGGAACGATCGCCAGCGAGACGATCGGCTCCTGTGTTGCTGACAGAGTCACAGTGAGAGTGGCCGTTCCCGTTACCGCGGTGCCGTCTGGGTTGTACGCAACAGCCGTGATGACGGTAACACCCGAAGTGGCCGCTGCCGCCAGGCCCGTGGCCGGATTGATGGTGGCCACAGAATTTGTGCTGGAACCCCATGTCGCAGCGTTGATGGTGGCCGTGCCGATGGTTGCCTTCACGTCGGTCAGGTTGACCGTGGCGCCCGACGCTGTCGTGCCAATGGCGATGAACTGTACCGGCTCGCCTGACGTGGCAAGGGTCTGCGTCCCTGGAACGATAGCCACCGAAACCAGCGGCTCGGGGGCGGGCGTCACAGTAAAGGTCGCCGTTCCCGTCACAACTGTGCCATCCGGATTCTTGGCCTCTGCGGTGATGGCAACGGTCCCTGGACTGAGCGCTGTGGCAATACCTGTGGCTGGGTTAACGGTGGCTATGGCGTTGCTGCTCGATCCGAAGACCGCGGGATTGATGGTGGCCGCGCCAATCGTCGCCGACTGATTGGTCAGGTCCACCGTGGCCCCGGACGCTGTGGTCCCGATGGCGATAAACTGCGCGGTCTGATTGACCACCGATGCTGTCTGCGACGCCGGAACGATAGCCAGCGAAACCAGCGGTTCGGCCGTGGCCGTGATGTTCACATTCAGCGTCGCTGTTCCCGTTACTGCTGTACCGTCTGGGTTGTACGCAACAGCCGTAATGACGGTTATGCCCGATGTTCCAGCCACTGCAAGACCGGTTGCCGAATTGATCGTAGCCACCGAAGTGGTGCTCGAAGCCCATGCCGCTGCATTGATGACTGCGGTCCCGATGGTCGCCTTGGCGTTGGTCAGGTTCACCGTCGCGCCGTTCGCAGTAGTACCGATGGCGATGTACTGCGTAGTTTCGCCTGTCGTAACCAGCGTCTGCGTCTGCGGAACGATCGACAACGACACCAGCGGCTCCGGCGTGGTGATCACCGTAAACGTCGCTGCGGCCGTCACCACCGTTCCATCCGGGTTCTTGGCCTGGGCGGTGATGGCAACAGTACCGGAACTCTGGGCCGTGGCCACGCCGTTAGCCGGATTGATCGAGGCTACGGATGGACTGCTCGATCCCCAGAGAGCGGCTTGGATGGTGGCGCCGTTCACCGTCGCGGTCTGATTGGTCAGGTTGACCGTCGAACCGTTCGACGTGGTGCCAATGGCGATGAACTGCGCGGTCTGGCCCACCACTGAAGCAGTTTGTGACGCCGGAACGATTGCCAGCGAAACCAGCGGCTCGGGTGTAGCTGTGAGGTTTACGTTCACAGTCGCCGTTCCCGTTACCGCCGTGCCATCGGGGTTGTATGCAACCGCCGTGATCACCGCAACACCAGAGGTCACAGCCGTCGCAATGCCTGTTGTCGGGCTGATGCTGGCAACCGCGCTGCTGCTGGATGCCCAGGTTGCCGCGTTGATGGTTGCCGTTCCAATCGTCGCCTTCACGTTGGTCAGGTTCACCGTCGCGCCTGTCGACGTCGTGCCTATGGCGATGTACTGCGCCGCTTGACCCGCTGAAACAAGGGTTTGCGTTGCAGGAACAATGGCCAGCGACACCAGAGGTTCAGGCGTCGTCGTCACCGTAAAGGTCGCCGTGCCGGTAACAACCGTACCATCCGGATTCTTGGCCTGTGCCGTGATGGCAACAGTGCCCGAACTGATGGCAGTGACAACGCCGGTCGCTGGATTGATGGTGGCTATCGCGTTGCTGCTTGAGCCCCAGACGGCGGCGTTGATGGTAGAGCCGCTCACAGTCGCTGTCTGGTTCGTCAGGTTCACCGTCGCGCCGGATGAAGTGGTGCCGATAGCGATGTACTGCGCGGTCTGGTTCACCACCGATGCGGTTTGCGACGCCGGTATGATGGCCAGCGATACCAGCGGCTCGCTCCCGGCGGCGATGTTCACGTTCAGTGTCGCCGTTCCAGTCACTGCGGTGCCGTCGGGGTTGTAGGCAACGGCCGTGATGACGGTGGTGCCGGTAGCCTCGGCCGTGGCAACGCCGGTGATCGGGTTGATGGTGGCCACTGACCCGCTGCTGGTTCCCCATGCTGCAGCATTGACGGTCGCGGTGCCGATCGTCGCCTTGGTGTTGGTCAGGTTTACCGTGGCGCCCGATGCGGTGGTGCCGATGGCGATGTACTGCGCCGTCTGGCCCGCTGAAACCAGTGTCTGCGAACCGGGAACGATGTTCAGCGAGATCAGCGGCTCCGGCGTGGTGATCACTGTGAAGGTCGCGGTTCCGGTAACCACAGTCCCATCCGGATTCTTGGCCTGGGCGGTGATGGCGACGGTGCCGGCGCTCTGCGCAGTCGCAAGTCCCGTGGCTGCATTGATGCTAGCTACTGCGGAGCTGCTTGTACCCCAGACTGCGGCGTTGATGGTTGCCGTACCCACAGTGGCTGGCTGATTGGTCAGGTTCACCGTGGCGCCGGACGATGTGGTGCCGATGGCTACGAACTGAGCCGTTTGACCAACCACCGATGCTGTCTGTGACGCCGGGACGATGGCCAGTGAGACCAACGGCTCCCCAGTGGCGGCGATGCTGACTGTGACCGATCCGACGCCCGTTACGACCGTGCCATCCGGATTGGTGGCGACGGCAGTGATGGCCGCGGTCCCATTCGCGAGCGCTGTGGCCAGCCCGGTGTTGGCGTTGATGCCTGCAACGGTCGGACTGCTCGAAGTCCAGACGACCTTGTTGGTCAGATTTACCGTTGTGCCGGTCCCGGTGGTCCCGATGGCGATGAACTGAGCAGGTTGGTTAAGCGATGTGAGGGTCTGCGTGCCGGGTATGATGGCCATCGACACCAGCGGCTCCGGCGAATTGGTCGGCAGCGTGACGTTGAGGGTCGCGGTACCAATGACGACTGTGCCATCTGGATTGGTCGCCTGGGCGGTGATGGTGGTGGATCCGTTCGTGAGCGCCGTGGCAATGCCCGTGGCGGAATTGACGGTAGCAACCTGCGGATTGCTCGAGAGCCAGGTGGCTGCCTTGATGATGCTCGTGCCCACCGTGGCTGATTGATTCGTCAGGTTTACCGTGGCGGAAGCGTTGGTGGTTCCGATTGCAATGAAGTTGACTGTCTGATTGACGGAAAGAGCAGTCTGGGCTCCCGGATCGACGGCCAGCGATGCAAGCGGCTCAGAGGGTGTGATCTGATTGCCAGTAACCGTAATAACCGAAGTACCGGTGACCGTGCCGCCAAATCCAGCCATGCTCGCGGTAACGCTGGTGGTGCCGGCGGATACCGCGGTGACCAGACCGGACGAATTCACCGTGGCGACGGCGGGAGAGCTTGAGGTCCAGGTGACCTCATTCGTAACATTCGTGCTTGTAGAGGGATGGGTACCGTGGTTCTGGATTCCCGTGGCTGTCAATTGGGCGGTTTGGCCAACGGTCAAAGCTTGCGTGGATGGCGCAACGATGATCGAGTCCACCAGATTGTTAGTGCAGCCAGCGAGGGCAAGACCAAACCCAACGAGCAGCAGTGCTTTCCATGGTGAACGTCCGAACATGGTTGCCCCTCCCAAAAACTCAAGCCGGCTTATGCCCCCCGTCTGGCGGGAAAAGTCGCAGTTTTACTTCTACCATCGACTATAGGTTGTCTCTTGCCGGAACAGATGTCCCCCAAAAGCGTCACTATGCATTCCGCATCAAGACAGTCAATAAACCCATAAGTGGCAGTACAAAAGCCGCGTTAGGGGTGGACAAGCGCGGGGTTTGGAGCGTCCAGAATATGCGCGGTTGAGCCGGTTTTGAACAGGCATGAGCGGCTGCCGCTCCTTTGCCCATGGCAGCGGCAGCCGTTACACTTGCTCCCAGCATGGGCAACGCTGGCGATCACAATTCGGCCCGGCTGGTGAGCGCATCGCCAGCCGAAGAAGAGCAAGGATTCGAGCTCAAACTGCGCCCGCGGTGGCTGCGTGAGTTCATCGGGCAGGCCAAAGCCAAGGAACAGTTGGCAATTGCGCTCGAAGCTGCGAAATCGCGCGGCGAGGCCCTGGACCATGTGTTGCTGTTCGGCCCTCCCGGTCTGGGCAAGACAACGCTTGCCACCATCATTGCCAACGAGCTTGACGTAGGCTTCCAGCAGACCTCAGGGCCGGCGCTGCAGATTCAGGGTGACCTGACCGCGATTCTCACCAACCTGCACGAGAAGCAGGTTCTCTTCCTCGACGAGATCCACCGCATGCAGCCGGTGCTCGAAGAGAAGCTTTACACCGCACTCGAGGACTACAAGCTCGACATCATCATCGGTCAGGGACCGGCGGCGCGCACCCATGTGATGGAGCTCAGGCCGTTCACGTTTGTGGGCGCAACCACGCGGCCGGGGCTGCTGTCGTCGCCGCTGCGGTCGCGGTTTGGGATTCTGCTGCGGCTCGAGTTCTACACCGAAGAAGACCTGCGGTTCATCGTGCGCCGTTCGGCCGAGGTCATGCAGGTACCCATCGACGAAGACGGCGCGGCGGAGATCGCTCTGCGCTCGCGCGGAACGCCCCGCATTGCCAACCGCCTGCTGCGCCGCGTGCGCGACTTCGCCCAGGTGCGGGGCACGGGGACCATCGACCGGCCCACCGCAAACGCCGCTCTGACCATGCTCGAGGTCGACGCGCACGGGTTCGATGAGATTGATCGTCGGTTGCTGCTGACGATCATGCAAAAGTATGACGGCGGCCCGGTGGGCTTGGGCACGCTGGCCGCAACGCTGGCCGAAGAAGAAGACGCCCTCGAAGAAGTCTACGAGCCGTTTCTCATTCAGATCGGATTCTTGGATCGCACGCCCCGCGGGCGCGTCGCCACCCGGCTGGCGTATGAACACTTTGGCCTAACCATGCCCGGACGCCAGACGCCGCTTTTCTAGCAAGACAGCGAGTCGGCGTGCCAGCCAGGAGCATCTATCGAATGGGCAAGCGCCGCGCGGCAGGGGCGGTCGATGCTTGGAATCCGCGCTGATCCGCCAACCACCGACTTGCTGACTCGCTGACCCGCTGACTCGCCAGGAAGGAACTATGGCCGCAACTGAATCCACCATGCTTGAACTGGGCACCGTTGCCCCTGACTTTGCGCTTCCCGATGCCGTGAGCGGCAAGACCGTGAGCCGCGACGACTACGCCGGCAAAAAGCCCTGCTCGTCTTCTTCATCTGCCCCCATTGCCCGTTTGTGAAGCACATTAATGAGGCACTGGCAGCGCTGGGCAGCGACTACGCCAACCAGCCCATCGGCATCGTCGCCATCAGCAGTAACGATGTGGTGATGCATCCGTCAGACAGCCCCGAAGGCCTCAAGCGGCAGGCCGAGACGTTCGGCTTCAAGTTCCCCTATCTCTACGACGAGACGCAGGATGTCGCTCACGAATACAAAGCAGCGTGCACGCCGGACTTCTTCCTCTTCGATGGCACATTCAGCCTGGTCTACCGCGGACAGTTCGATTCCAGTCGGCCCGGAAACGGAATTCCCGTGACCGGCAAAGACCTGCGGACCGCAATCGACCTGGTTGTTGCAGGGCAGCCAGCGCCTGCCGATCAAAAACCGTCGATCGGCTGCAACATCAAGTGGAAGGCGTAAGGCAGCGAGGCAGCGCGCTTGCGCGAAAGCTCAGAGCTGGCGGCAGCTGACAGGCGCTACAAGCCGATAAGGTGCTGACCCGCCGCGTTGCCGACTCGCTAACTTGCTGACTCGCTGTCTTGCTCACTTGCTCCCTACAACTCCAGCCCCTTCAGATACTCACGAAACTTCTCGGCGAACTCCGGCCTCTTCAGCGCAAATTCCACCGTCGCCTGCAGCATTCCGAACTTGTCCCCTGCATCGAAGCGCTTACCCTCAAACGTGTAGCCGAAGACCTTCTGTTCCTTGGCCAGGGCAAGAATGCCGTCCGTGAGCTGAATCTCTCCGCCCGCGCCGGGCTTGGTTTGCTCAAGCAGCTCGAAGACACGAGGCGTCAGGACGTAGCGGCCGATGATGGCCTGCTTTGAAGGCGCATCTTCAAACTTCGGCTTTTCCACCATGCCGGTGCAGTTGTAGATGCGTGGGTTCTCAGCGTCCTGCGAGCCGGACAACACACCATAGGCGCTGATACCCGGGCCCTCTATCGTCATGGTGGCCAGCACCGACCCGCCGCGCTCATCGAAGACGTCGATCATTTGTTTCAAACACGGCGGATCGGCATCGATCACGTCGTCCGGCAGAATGACCGCGAATGGCTCGTTGCCAACAAGATCCTTCGCGCAGAGAACTGCGTGGCCCAGGCCGAGAGGCTCCTTCTGGCGCACGTAGCTGATGCGAGCCAACATGGAAACTCCCCGCGAAACGGCGAGAAGTTCAGTCTTGCCGCGGCGTTCAAGCGTGGCGTCCAGCTCAAAGCTGTGGTCGAAGTGGTCCTCCATGGCGCCCTTGCCGCGGCCGGTGATGATGATGATGTGCTCAATGCCGGAGGCTATGGCCTCCTCAACCCCGTATTGGATGATGGGCTTGTCGACGAGGGCCAGCATCTCCTTGGGAATGACCTTGGTGGCGGGCAAGAAGCGGGTGCCCAATCCACCTGCTGGGAATACTGCCTTGCGAACTCGATTGCTCATTTTCGATCGACCTCTGCTGAAAAGTGGCTCGGGAGCGCACCGGCCCACGATTTCAGCAGCCAGCATACTCCACGACTACGGTTTTCGCCCTCACCCTTGTGTTGTAGCCCGCGGGCCGGACGGACTGTTGTTCCTCGTTTCAGTGGACGGAAGAACTTACGCACTCACTGGCGCAGGCGCAAGTTGCGCCAGCAATTCGTCAATCTCCAGCAGAATCTCGTCGGGCCGCAATGCAGCCAAAGGATACTTCAGCAAACCTTGCGGCGTGAACTGCGCGCCCCGCTTGGCGTTGCGGGCAACCAGGCGCATGAGTTGCTGCGGATCGACAGCGGCATTTTCCATGAATCGAATCTGCAACTCGCCGCGCTTCCTGTCGACCTGGGCAATGCCAAGGCGCTCGCACTCGAGTCGAATCCTGGCGGCTTCAAGCAGAAACACAGTGGCGTCGGGTGGTGCGCCGTAGCGGTCTTCAAGCTCGGCGCGAACTTCGGCGAGTGCCTGGTCAGTGGCTCCGCCGGCGATCTTTTTGTAGAGCCGCAGGCGCTGGTTTTCTTCTGGAACGTAGGTCTCGTCAATCCGCAGCGGGATACCGAGATTCAGCGCAGTTGCTGGGCGCTCATCGATGGACTCGCCCTTCATCTCCTTCACCGCGGCCTCGAGCATCGATGTGTATAGCTCGAAGCCGACAGCCTCGATGTGTCCACTTTGCTCGCCGCCCAGCATGTTGCCCGCACCGCGCAATTCGAGATCGAGCGCAGCAATCTTGAAGCCCGCGCCAAGATCGCTGAACTCCTTCAGCGCGGCAAGCCTGCGGCGCGCAATCTCAGTAAGATCCGTCTCCGGCGGGATCAGCAAATATGCATACGCGCGACGATTCGACCGGCCCACGCGCCCGCGCAACTGGTAGAGCTCGCTGAGGCCGTGACGATCGGCGCGATTGATTAGCATCGTGTTGGCGAGTGGAATGTCGAGCCCGTTCTCGATGATGGTGGTGGCAACCAGCACATCGTACTCGTGGTGCATGAATGCAAGCATCACGCGCTCAAGCTCAGTTTCAGGCATCTGGCCGTGTCCAACAACGACGCGCGCCGCCGGGACCAGTTCCTGAATGCGCGAGGCAATCTCGTAAATGGATTCAACTCGATTGTGAACGAAGTAAACCTGGCCCCCGCGCTCCAGCTCCACTTCAACGGCAGAGCGAATGATCTTCTCGTCGAACTTCGCCACCACGGTCTGAATGGCCATGCGGTCCTTGGGAGGCGTTTCAATGACACTCATATCGCGCAGCCCCACCAGCGACATGTGCAGCGTGCGCGGAATGGGTGTAGCGCTCATGGCCAGCACGTCAATCTCTTTGCGCATCTGCTTCAGGCGCTCTTTGTGGCGCACGCCAAAGCGCTGCTCTTCGTCGACAACCAGCAGCCCGAGATCCTGAAACTTGATGTCTTTCGAAAGAATGCGATGCGTCCCGATGAGGATGTCGACTTTGCCCGTTTCCACCTGCTCGACGATCGCCTTCTGCTCCTTGGCCGTGCGGAAGCGTGAGATCATCTCCACCTTGATGGGGAACCGTGCAAAGCGCTTCTTGAACGTCTCAAAATGCTGAAAGCAGAGGATCGTGGTGGGCGTGAGCACGGCCACCTGCTTTCCATCCTGCACAGCCTTGAATGCAGCGCGCATCGCAACTTCGGTTTTGCCGTAGCCAACGTCGCCGCAGAGCAGACGATCCATGGGAGTGGTCGACTCCATGTCGTACTTGATTGCACGGATGGCGGAGAGCTGATCGTCGGTTTCGTTGAAGTCGAATGACTCTTCGAACTCCTGCTGGAACTCGTTGTCTTTGGAGAAAGCAGTCCCCTGCGCGGTCTTCCGCTCGGCATAGAGCTTGAGCAGTTCGCCGGCCATGTCCTGCATGGCCTTCTTCACGCGCGCCTTGGTCTTGGTCCACTGCTGCGAACCAAGCTTGTTGAGCACAGGAGCTGGGCCGGTGTCGGTAGAGCGGTACTTCTGAATCAAATCGAGGCGCGTCAGCGGCACGTAGAGACGCGCCGCCTCTGCAAACTCCAGAATCATGAACTCGAGCGAGAGACCATCCTGCACGATCTCTTTCAGGCCTTGGTACTGCGCGATGCCGTGCTCCACGTGGACCACGTAGTCGCCGACGGCAAGGTCGCGGAAGTCGGATACGAATGCGGCGGTCTTCGAACGCTTGCGCTCGGGACGCGCCTGCACATCGGCTTCGTCGGAAAGGTCGTTGACGCCGAAGAGCACGATGTTTGCATCGAGAAAGCTGACACCTGCCGCAATCGGCGTGCGAACAATAATAGGCACGCGCAAATCGCCGGAAAGGTAGCTGCCCTCGTCGAGCACAGTCTCGCCGGGATGCGGGTTGCGGCTCCCGAGCCGATAAGGAATCTGATACTCGCGCAGCACAGTGGCCAGGCGCTCGACATCGCCCATATGCGGTGCGGCAAGGATGGTGCGCGTGTCAGCAGCCATCAGGTTGCGCAGTTGCTCGGTCAGCGCGGGGATGGAGCCGTGAAAGCGAAGCGTGGGGCGCGTGGGCAGCTCAACTTCGCCCAGGGTCATGTCCTGATCGAGGACGTCGATCACGCCAAGCTGATCTAGATCCAGTCCCGGGTGCGCATCGAGGCTGGCCTGCAGAATCTCGGGGCGCAGGTAGATATCTTCCGGCGTGAGGAGCGAGCCAATCGCGGAGCGCTCATGGCGCTGCTCTACTTTATTCCACCAGCGCTCAATCTGGTTGCGAACCAGGCCGGGCTCTTCAACAAACAGCATGCACTTCGGCAGCAAGGTAAGCAGCGATTTATGTGCTCCGGCGACGGAAGCAAAAAACTCCCAGCCAGGAAAGACGCTGACGCCGCCGGCTGCTGCGAGTTCTGCCGCCATCTCGTCGTCTTCGCCTTCGACGCGCTGCTTGTTGAGCCGCGCGTGCACTGCGGCCAGCAAATGCTCAGTCACTGGCGTTTCAGTCAGCGGCAAAAGCTCCGCCTGATCGAGAAAAGATTGCGAGCGCTGCGTCTCTGGGTCAAACTTGCGGATGGTCTCGATCTCGTCGCCAAAGAACTCGATGCGCACCGGCCGGTCAGATTCAGGCGAGTAGACATCGAGGATGCCGCCGCGCCGCGTGAAATGGCCGGGCATCTCCACCAGGTCCATGCGCGTGTAACCAACGCCGGCCAGGTGCGCGGTGAGCATTTCAATGTCGACTTCTTCCCCGCGGCGAAGCGTTACGGCAAGACCCGCATAGTAGTCGCGATCGAAGAGGCGCAGCGCTGCAGACTCGACGGGCGCAATCAGGATGGAAACCGCGCCGGTGACAAGCTTCCACAAAGCGGACGCACGCTGCTCCTGCACGTCGGGGTGAGGCGAGAGGTTTTCAAAAGGGAGAACGTCGTGCGCGGGCAGGCGCACAACCTGGGCGGGATCGAATGCTCCGGTAAGGTCGCATCCAGCCCTCAGCATGGGCTCAAGGGCTTCGGCGGCCTTGTTGTCAGAGACCACCACCACCACCGGCTGGCGGGCAGCACGAGCCAGCAATGGAATGTAGATTGCGCGGGCGGTCGAAGTAAGTCCGGAGACACGCCGACGCCCCGCACCAAGGCTGAGATGCCTTCGTACGCGCTCAAACGCGGAGGAGTGCTCCAGTTCCGCAAAAACATCGCGGACGAACGGGAGAATCATGCACCCTCAGTTTATCAGTGCGGGCAATGCGCAATGGGACGAACGAGAAACACCGAAAGTCACTTCGCCAATTGCGAGGCAGGCGCGAGGTTTTGGCCACGCCCAGATGCCAGCACTGCGCCGGCTAGAAGCAAGGCCGCGATGGAGCCGAGCCCGGCGGCGTAGCTGTGGGTATGTTGCAGCAGCCAGCCCATTGCGAAGGGGCCGGCGAAGCCGCCGAGAACGCCGATGGAGTTGACGGTAGCGATGGCGGGGCCGGCAGCCCGCGCGCTCATGTGGCCGGTTGAGGCGCTCCAGAAGAGAGGGGTCGCTGAATAGGCTCCGATTGCGGCAAGAGAGAATCCGGCGAGCAAGAGCGGGAAACTGTTGGCGAGGCCAGCGGCGGCAAAGCCAATGCCGGAGACGAGGATGATCCTCCCGAGCCAGCTTCGGCCGGTGAGGCGGCTGAGAAGAATCATGCCCACGCTGCCAACGCCATAGGGAAGCGCAGCCCACCATCCACTGTTCGTGGCGGAGACGCCTTCAGCTACAAGCATCTTGGGCAACCAGAACCCGAGGCCGTACATCGCTGAGTTGAGAGTGAAATAAACCAGGGCATCCAAACCCACACGCGCGGCGCGATTGCGAGCGGCAGGGACGTGGGTGGCGTGCTGTTCGTCCACCTCGCCCGGTTGAAGTTCGCGAAGGAGAGTCTCTTTCTCCTCGGCTGAGAGCCAGGAAACGACGCGCGGTGAGTCGGCAAGGGTGAACCAGGCGGCGACACCGAGAACGACGGCAGGCGCGCCCTCGATGAGAAAAAGCCATTGCCAGCCGCGCAGGTTGGCAACGCCATCCAGAAGAAGTAAGTGCGCGGAGATGGGCGAGCCGATGAAGCTGCTAAGGGGAATGGCAAGAATAAAGAAGGCCATCAAGCGGGCGCGCACTGGCCGAGGCAGCCAGAGCGTGAGGTAGTAGATGACGCCGGGAAAGAATCCCGCCTCGACCACGCCAAGCAGGCAGCGCATAACGAGGTAGTCGGAGCGGCCGTGGACGAAGGCCGTGGAAACGGTGACCAGACCCCAGGTAAAGACGAGCGAGGCGAGCCAGCGCCGGGCTCCGAAGCGCGCGAGCATCAGGTTGGCGGGGACTTCGCAGGCGCAGTAGCCAAGGAAGAAGATGCCCGCGGCGACACCGTAAAAGCTGTCTGTGATGCCCAGGTCGCGATTCATGGTGAGCGCGGCAAAACTGATGTTGACGCGGTCGAGGAAGGAGACCATATAGAGCAGCATGAGAAACGGAATGAGGCGCAGGGCTATCTTGCGGTGGAGAGGGCTCGTCGCTGGCGTCTGGGCTTGAGGCATGTGCGGGGTCAAATGGACGGTATCCCGCGCAGTGGGGAGTTGGCAACAGAGAAGGTGGGTCTACTTAGGACTTCCCTGGTCGACGTAGACCTGCTGAGGAGAAGTTACCTGAATGCCAAGACCTTCCACCTTCAGTTTCAGCGATTCAATGGCGGGCTTGCGCGCCAGCGGCGCGGTGAACTCCAGCGCGTACTGACTCGCGAATCGCCTGTCCAAATCGTCAAAAAATGGCTTGAACGTGACGGGGTTTCCGGTCCCCGCCCAGTAACTGTAGCCGCCGGTTGCGTCAGTCAACTCGTTCAGCAGGCTCTGGCCTCCATTTACAGTGATGGAACTGTCATCGCGCTCGGTGCGGTTGAGCCAAAAAAGGGTATAAACCACTAGGCCGGCGCGCACGGAGTCGTTGATTGCCGACTGGACATACGGATCGTCGGGATCGAATCGCCGGTTCTCGGGGTCCACGCCGTCGCTAAGCAGAAGCACTTCGCGCCGCGCATGCCGATCTTCAGAAGGCCAGTGCCGCCCCAGGTCAGAAAGGCTGAAATAGGGGTTGGTGGTGGGGCCTGCCGGCAAGCGCAGTTCGCTCACCGCCTGGCCGTGGTCCGTTGAAAGAGGGCCGGCCAGCAGCGTGACGCCATTCTGCATGTAGCCCACGGCGATTTTCGTATGCGGGCCCTGACCCTGGATGAATGTCTTGATCTCGTCGAGCTGACTGCCCAGATTGCGAGCCCCACCATCGATTGAAATGACCAGTTCGAGCGTGTCGTCGGCTCCTTTGAAGGGCTTCCAGCCCGTGACATCGGCATCCTTCCCATTGATTCTGACGCTCACGTCCTGCTGAGTCAGGTTGGGAGCCATTTCAGTGTGCCTGGAGAGAACGGTGATCACGGCGCGGCCTTGGCCTATGGTTTGCGCATTCAACCGTGCCCCGGTTACGAGCACAAACACAGCCAGTACGGCTGAAAGACAAGTCCTCTTCATCTGAAACATCCCTTCGCGGTTCTACGCCGACGCCAGCGACTCAGCTATCGCAAACCAGGTAGCCTCACACGATTAGACGCTCAAAGTCGGAGACTTGCTTGAATTCGTTCCCGGCGAATTCAAATCTGCGCCGCCGCCTCACTCGCCGCCGAGCGCCCTGGTAAACGCGTAGAAGAAATCGAGAGACTTCCAGTAGGAGTCGACGGGGAGGCGTTCGTCACGCCCGTGGGCGCGCACGTCGTCGCGCTCCAGCGCGATCGCGGAGAAGCCGTAGCAGGGAATCCCGGCCTGCGCAAAGTAGATGGAGTCGCTCGCGCCGTTTTCCATCTCCGGCGTGACGGGGAGCCCGGGCCAGATGGCCTGCGTCAGGCGCGTGAGCGGTTCGAAGACCTCGGCGATAGGCGCGGGAGGGACCATGGCCTTGCGCTCAGGCGCAGTGTCAGTCACGATGCCGGCATCGGAGACGAACTTCACGGTCAACTTGTCGTCCCCAAAGATGGAGATGAGTTGGTGGCGTATCTCCTCCGGCGAGTGGCCGGGAAAGATGCGGCAGTTGACGATGGCCTGCGCAGTCTGTGGCAGCGCGTTGTTGGCGTGACCTGCGGCCAGTCGAGTGGCAACGCATGTGGTGCGAAAGTTCGAGTTGAAGGCGGCCTGTGTCGAGAGCCGTGCGGCAGCTGCCTCATCCGGCGGAGTGGCCGTGACTGCACGCATGTCAGCAGCCGTCTGGCCGGTTTCCATGGTTGCCATGGTCTTGAAGTAAGTGCGCGTTACCTCGTTCATTTCGAAGGGAAAGGTGTAGGCTGCAAGCTTGTTGAGCGCGGTCGTGAGTTCGTAGATCGCGTTGTCGGGGCGCGGCAATGAGCTGTGACCGCCCCGATTCACGGCTGTGATCTGGAAGTCAGAGTAGACCTTCTCGGTCGCTTCAACATCCCCCACGATTGCGCGTCCATGCTCGAGTTCAATGCCGCCGGCGTCGGGGTTGATCACGTACGCAGCATCCACCAGATCTCGATGATGCTCCACGAGCCACGCTGCGCCGTTGAACTTTCCACCCTCCTCGTCGGCGGTAAGGGCAAGGATGATGTCGCGCCTGGGCTTGTATCCCTCGCGATGCAGCTTCAGAAACGTCCACACCAGCGCTGCGTCGCTGTTTTTCATGTCCTGCGTCCCGCGACCGTAGAAGTAGCCGTCCTTTTCAATAGACTGAAAGGGATCAGTACTCCAGTCGGAGCGCAGAGCCTGGACAACATCCATGTGGCAGAGAAACAGTACAGGCTTTTCGCTGGTGGGTATAGCGGCTCGGAGTCGCACCACGAGGTTCTGCTTGCGCGGGTCGGGGCCGAGCAGCCGAACGTCCTCCGCCGGGAATCCTGCGTCGAGAAATCGCTTCTCCATGGCCGTGGTGGCCGTGGTCACGTTGCCCGCAGGAGTATCGGTGGTGTTGATCTCGATGAGCTCTTTGAATATCTCGCGGGCCAGGGCACGATCTTCCGCACTGGCCGTAGGCAGTGGGCTTTGTGCGCCGGCCCGGTGGGCGAGCAATCCGCCAATAGCAAGAAGTGCGGCTAGAGCGAGGGCCAGGGAAGGAGCGGCAAATCCAGAAGCGGAGGTTTTCTCAGGCATGGGTGAATTGTAAGGCTCTAAGGCAGCCGAAACGGCGCGAGAGTTGACGCCGCTTTTGAGGAAGCGGACTCTTGCGGTTTGCTAGAGACACCCAATCGATTTATCGTGGACTCGCACCAATAATCGAGGTGGACCGTGAACTTGAGGCTTTTCGCGATTACAGTTCTTTCAACCGTAACCCTTGCCGCCACGGCACAGATGCCCGACACGCCGCTCCGCCGACCGAAGATCACCGGAATATCGCACCTGGCGGTCTACACGTCGAACCCTGCTGCCACCGACCACTTCTATCGTGAGGTCGTTGGCGCGGTGAAGAAGGCTGACCCGGAGAATCCCAAGGGCATTCGCTACATGCTGAGCGCAACGCAATTTATCGAGGTATTGCCGCTCCCCCCCGATGCGGGAATCAACCGGCTCGACCACACCGCATGGAACACTGACGACGCCCAGGCGCTGCGGCGCTGGCTCGCCGGCAAATCCTACAAGGTGCCGGATCACGTTGAGCACGGGGCCGACGGCAGTCTGTGGTTCGCGGTAAACGATCCAGAGGGCAACAAAGTTGAGTTCGTGCAGCCCCCGGCCAACCTGAAGCCGTTCTCGGCGCCGGACGCCATCGGCCACCACATCATTCACGTGGGTGAGATGGTCCACAGCCGCGCCGTGGAAGACACGTTCTATCGCGACCTGCTCGGCTTCAAGCCCTACTGGTACGGCGGAATGACAGACACCCGCGTCGACTGGGTAAGCCAGCAATCCCCTGACAGCCACGACTGGCTGGAGTACATGCTCACCTTTGGGAGCACGCCTGTTGGGGCAAGCTCGGGCATTCCGGCCGGAATGAAGCAACACGATCTCGGCGTGCTCGATCACTTCTCCATCGGCGTCGACTCGGTGGATGCCGCTTTCACCAAACTCAAAGATGCGGGCCGGCTGGTCGGCGTTGATGCCCAGACTCACACCCAGATGGGCAAGGATGGCAAAGGCCAGTTCAATATGTACGATCCTGACGACATCCGCGTGGAATTGATGAACTTCCACGCAACCGAGAAGCCATGCTGCTCCGCATTCACCGCAGACGATCCAGCGGAGTAAGAACCTTTCAAGAACGCTGATTGGTTGGAACCCTTATCGCGCGCGGGAGGGGCGCGCGATGCGGTCGAATGCAGCCCCTGCACGCTAGAATTCCTATATGCCCGCCACTGCACTCGCCCCTGAAATCCTGGCCAAGTATGAGCCCGTAATCGGGCTCGAAGTCCACGTACAACTCCTGACCCAGACCAAGGCCTTTTGCGGGTGCGCCAACCACTTTGGATCGGCTCCGAATACCAACGTGTGCCCTGTGTGCCTCGGCCTTCCCGGCGCGCTGCCGGTGCTCAACGCGAAAGCTGTCGAGTTTGCCACCATGGCGTCGCTGGCCATCGGCTGCCAGGTGCGCGAGCGGTCCATCTTCGCGCGCAAGAATTACTTCTATCCCGACCTGCCCAAGGGCTACCAGATTTCGCAGTACGACAAGCCGTTGGCCGAGCACGGCTGCATCGAAGTGCCCACCGCCGACGGATCGATGAAGCGGATCGGCATCACGCGGCTGCACATGGAAGAGGACGCGGGCAAGAGCCTCCACGATGGCTTCCCTGACTCGGCGACCCGCACCTATCTCGACCTCAACCGCTGCGGAACCCCGCTCGTGGAGATCGTCTCCGAGCCCGACATCCGCACGGCCGACGAGGCGTACGAATACCTGACCCGATTGAAGGAGATCCTGCTCTACGCCGCAGTCTCCGACTGCAACATGGAAGAAGGCTCGCTTCGTTGTGACGCCAACGTAAGCGTGCGGCCTCGCGGTCAGGCAGAGTTTGGCACCAAGGTGGAAGTGAAGAACGTGAACAGCTTCCGGTTTGTGCGCGCGGCCATCGAGTACGAGATCGAGCGGCAGATTGAAGTGATCGAAGGCGGCGGCCGCATCACCCAGGAAAGCCGCCTGTGGAGCGCAGGCGAGGGGCGCACATACTCCATGCGCTCAAAAGAACAGGCCCACGACTATCGCTACTTCCCTGAGCCGGACCTTCCGCCGCTCGTCGTCATCCCGGCCTTCCTTGCGGAGATGAAAGCGCGGCTCCCTGAGCTGCCCGAGGCACGCCGCGCGCGCATGATCGCCGAGTACGAAATTGCACCCAACGACGCTGCAACGCTGACCAGCTCGCGTGAGTTTGCCGACCGGTTTGAGGCTGCCGCGCGCAAGTCGCGTGCACCGCGCCGTGTGGCCAACCTGCTGCTGAGCGAAGTGGGCGGCCGCCTGAAGGCCCTCGACCTCGAGCAGGAGCAGTCGCCGGTGTCGATGGATGGCATTGTCCTTGCCGCCGATCTGCTCGACGAGGAAAAGATCAGCTCCAAACAGTTAAAACAGCTCCTTGACATCTGCTTCGAAAAAAGCGAGGACTTCCCTGCCGTCTACGAACGCGAGAAGCCCCAGCAGATCACAGACACGGGCGCGATTGAGAAGATGATCGACGAGGTGATCGCCGCCAACCCCAAACAGGTGGAGCAGTACCGTGCCGGCAAGACGACCGTAGCGGGATTCTTTGTGGGCCAGGTGATGCGCATGTCGAAGGGACAGGCTAACCCAGCGCTGCTCAATGAACTGGTGACGAAGAAGCTGCAAGGCTAGCGTCCAGGCTTGCCCAACCCGGACCGACGAGCGAACCTCTCGTCCGACTCCGCCCTATTTCTCCGCCTCGCCCGCGCCCGGCGCCGTGTAGATCTCCGCAAACCCTTCGTCCGGCGAGTTGGGCGGCCAGCCCACCATCACAAAGAAGACATCCAGCACAAACAGCGCGATGGCCATATCGTTCATCGGCGCAGCCCATTTGCTCCCTGACCAGAATTGATTCCCTGCCCAGAAAAGAAATGCCAGCGCCAGCAACGTCGCCTTCAGCAGCTCCGCCTTGCCCGGCCTGCGAATGATCTCATATGCAAGATAAGCGACGGCGATGAAGACCAGTGGGAGCGCTCCAAGCAGGCCCCGTGCGTTCGTCTGCAAGAGCCGCGGATACGCGTCCCCCGCAAGCAGGACCGCGGCGGAGACGAGAGCAGCAACGCCGAGAAAAACGGGGACTGCCCGGCGCGTGGATTGAAGACGGCTCATTCGAGATTCCAATTCAAAGGGGATTCAAATCAAGGAGGATTCCTGGTAAACAACGATTCCAGGCCACGAGAAACTTGAGAAATGAGTCTGCGGATGCTGGGGAAAACATGCTGCTGATCTCTTATAGCGCCAGCGCACAAAGAGTTTACAAGGCCGGTTCATGATGCGGGAAGAAGAACATTGGCGGCGCAGTACGGGCTGCCTGACTCGAAAACCGCTCTAACCTGCAGCCTCATCCCCTTACTTGACCTTCAGCTCGGTTTCGAACTCCTTGCGCGTGTCCCATGAGCTCACCGTCTTGGTGGGACTCTTCTTTCCGTCTTTCTCGGCCCACAGTTCATGATCCTCCGCCATATTGACCTGCGCAAACCGGAAGCGACCCTTGGCGTCCGAGGTATAGCTGCGAATCGTCTTGCTCTTCAAGTCCTTCAGAAAGACCGTGGCGCCCGCCAACAGGGCGGAGTTGGCGTCTGTAACGATGCCGGAGACCACGCGCTGGCCAATATTCTGGGCCTCAGCAGCGGGGGGCGCGAACAGTGCAGTGGATGTGCCGTTGCCGGCGACTCCCACTGCAACAAATGCGACCATCAAACAAGCGCCCAGCTTTGCCCTGCTAAAAATCACTCTTCCTCCTCATCCTCCGCGAAGAGGTCGTCTTCTTCGTCGAGATCGTCATCCACCCTCGCCAACTCAAGGGGCTCTACTCCAACGATCTCATACTCGGTGCCACACTCCGCGCAAGCAACAACATCGCCCTCTTCCGCTTCGTCCAGTTCAATATCCAATACATTCTCGCACTCAGGGCAGGTGGGCATTGCCTTCTCCTCTCGTTCAGGAAACTGTGAATTTTAAGATAGCCTTCATTCGCACATCAACATCGCTATCTTTAGGGAGAACCCGGCCTCAGGTCAAGAGCACCGCCGCTTCCGTTCAGATCGGCCTGCTGTTCGCGGGAAAACCTGTTCCAGATACCGCATTTTGCAGCCCAAATCCGTACAGTGCCCCTGGTGGTATCACCGCGCTCTCTCCCAACTTCCGATTAGACTGTGTACGGCCCGCAAAGGGTTAGGCGCGCGGGACACTTTTCAAAACGGGACCAGCATGCGCATTTCCGCTCTTATTTTCTCCCTTTTCTCGATCACCGCCTTTTCGCAATCGGCGCCCTCCAACCCTGCGGCCCCTCCGGCACAAGTGTCAGGTCACGTAACCTGCGCGGATACAGGCCAGCCGGCACGCTTTGCCTCGGTTCAACTGATTGCGGAGCAGCCCAACAAAGATCCGATCATCGATCCGGCCTCAATGGGCAAGAATCCGGATTTCTCAAAGGCCATGGCGCAAGCAATGACTGCCATGATGAAGGGCTCGAACCTCTCCGCCATCACCGGCCTGGATGGTAGCTTCTCACTCGACAAGGTTCCGCCGGGCACCTACTACGTGGTGGCCCAGCTTCCCGGCTACCTCTCGCCGCTCTCGCAGTTCTCCATGATGGAACGGATGAAGGCCGACAATGCAACCCTTAAGGCCGTCAAAGAAACCGCCGAAAAAATCGTTCTGACGCCGAATCAACCCGCGCACCTGGAACTGCGCATCGAGCGCGGCGCATCGATCAGCGGCGTGATCCACTATGACGATGGAAGCCCAGCGCCGGGAGTCGCTCCTGTCCTGATGAAATTGCAGGACGACGGCAAATGGAAACCGATAGGCCAGGGAGGCGTTGTGAACCCGATCAGCGACGACCGCGGCCGCTATCGCATCGCCGGCATTGCGGCAGGAAAATATGCGGTGAAAGCCGCCCTGCCCACGACCCAGGCAACGATGGGGCTGGGCGGGGGCGCAGGAAGCGTCTCACTGCACATGAACATGGGCGACGCCCTGGAGGTTTACTCCGGCGGCGCCATGCGGGAGAAGGACGTGAAGCCGGTTGAAGTGGGACCGGGCGCGGATGTGGATGGCGTCGATGTCATCTTTCCTCTCGACAACCTGCACACAGTCTCAGGCAGCGTGGTGGCCAGGTCGGACGGCCACCCGGTTAATACCGGCATGATCACCCTGATGGACCCCGATGGAAAGACCACGGTGCGCTCGACCATGGTGGAGCAGGACGGCACATTCAAGCTGAACTACATCCCCGAAGGCCAGTATGTTCTGCACACCACCGGCGCGGCGGATATGGACCAGGCGTCCATGCCCAGCGGCCCGGCCAACCCCTTGTCTGCCCTGAACATGCTGTCGCAATCCAAGACGCTGAAAAGCTATGGCGAAGCGGAGTTGCCTATCACTGTGAAGGGCGATTCCACCGGCCTGAGCCTTCAGGTCCCTGACCCGGGGGCCGCGCCCGCAGCAGCGGGAGCCGCTGGCGTGCCCACAAAGTAGGAGTCCTCAGCGCAGGCGGAGTCTTCAGCGCACCCGGAAAACTCGGACCACTTTGGGCACGAACTGCTCCATATGGAGCCCGTCCCATGACACCCGCACGTCCCGCCATATAACCTTCTCTTAACGATGGCGCGAATCGGATCCAGCCCGCTCTCCTTTCCCGGCTTTCGCGGAGTAACGCGCCAGCTTGTCCTCGTGAACATGGTCGCCTTCTTCGCCCTGCTGCTTTTCCAAGTGGCCGCGCGCGACGCTGCCACCAGCCTCGCAACCGCTCTCGTGTTCATCCCCAGCGGATTCCTCCATGGATACCTCTGGCAGCCCCTCACCTACAGCTTCATTCACCTTGGCATTATCGGCACCGCCTTCGAGTTGCTGTCGATCTGGTTCCTGGCAGGGTTCCTCGAGGACCTGCACAACTCCGCCTGGGTCCTGGGGCTCTATGCTTCGGCGGTGCTGGGCACTGCGGCTGCGGCGCTCGCCATCTACGCAATGAGCGGGACCTTCAGCTTCATGTCCGGCGAGGTTCCACTCTACGGCTGCTTCGGCGGCATCTTCGGCATGCTGATAGCCATCGGCGTGCTCTACGGCGATATGGAATTCCTGCTGTTCTTCACCATCGGGGTCAAGGCGAAGCACCTGGCGATCATTTATGGGCTTGTCTCGATTGCCATGCTGTTCAGCTCGCAGAGAATGTACGCCTTTGCTCAGTTGGGCGGTGCGGCCGCTGGCTTGCTCTGGATTCGTCTGGCTCCGCGCCGCGGTGTCTCGTTCGCCTTCAGCGAATCGGTGTACGGGCTGCGCAACCGGTACTACCGGTGGAAGCGGCGGCGCGCAGCGAAAAAGTTTGAGGTCTACATGAAGTCGCAGGGCCGTACCGTGCGCTTCGACGGGCAGGGCCGCCAGCTCGACGACGACCCCGACGACAAGAAGCGCTGGAACTAGAAGACGCCGGCGTCGGCCCGCCTTGTAACAGGGCACGACTTCAGTCGTGCCGTAAAGGGCATCAAAGCCATTGGGCTTCAGCCCCCGCAAAATCCTGCGGCGGCAATATAGCAATTGCGCAGGTTTCTCAAGGCCGACTCAGAGTGTTCAGGCCCCTCGCCACGATAAAATTGAACCTGAAATGACCAAGAAAATCGCTTTCCTTTTCCCCGGACAAGGCTCCCAGTCGGTCGGCATGGGGCGAGCCCTGGCCCATGCCTTTCCAATCGCAAAGCAGACCTTTGAAGAGGCTGACGAGGCGCTGGGTTTCGCACTCTCGAAGCTGATCTTCGAAGGTCCCGACGAAGATCTCCGGCTCACCGAGAACACGCAACCCGCAATTCTCACGGTGAGCGTGGCAGCCTGGCGCGTATTGCGCGAGCATGGCGTAACACCTGCACTGGCTGCGGGTCACTCGCTGGGCGAGTGGTCGGCGCACGTTGCTGCGGGAACGCTTGAATTTGTTGATGCTGTACGGGCAGTGAAGGCGCGTGGCCGGGCCATGCAGCTTGCCGTACCGGCTGGCGAGGGAGCCATGGCTGCCGTCCTGGCGCTGGACCCGGCCAAGGTAGCCGAGGCATGCGCTGAGGCTGCGTCCGAGACGGGAAAAGTCGTGTCGGCGGCCAACTTCAACTCACCCAGCCAGACCGTGATCTCCGGCGCTGTGGCCGCGGTGGAGAAGGCCGCGGAACTGGTCAAGGCCAAGGGCGCTCGCCGGGCCGTGATGCTTCCCGTCAGCGCTCCCTTCCATTGCAGCCTGATGCACCCGGCGCAGAAAGAGGTTGCCCGCGTGCTCGCTGCCCTCACCCTTAAGGCCCCGGCCTTTTCAGTCGCCGCCAATGTTGACGGCAAGCTGATCTCGACGGCTGTCGAAGCAGGCGATGCGCTCACGCGCCAGGTGACCGGAGCAGTCCGATGGGTGGAGTGCGTGCAGGCGCTAATCGGCGCGGGCGCTGAGGCATTTGTCGAAGTCGGCCCCGGCAAGGTACTCTGCGGCCTGCTCAAGCAAATCGACAGCACGCAGAAGTATTGGAACGTGGAAGACCCAGCGAGCCTGCAGGCGCTGCTGGATGGCCTGGCCGCATAGGCCGACCTCTTGGTCGGCTGTCGTGTGGGCCTCCTGGCCCGCACACCAAGCCCGGCCACGAATTAACCCCTGCACCATCTAAGCACCTACGGCCCCAGATAAAGCTCAACCCCCGGCGGCGCGAAGTCCAGCGTGCTCGTCTTGGGGTCGTATTCCAGATTGAGCGCCTTGCTCTTGCGACCGTTCATGAGGATTGCGACCAGAATGCCGTTGCCATAGCGGCCGGCTAGCGCTATTTGGTGGCTCTGGATCACGCCATATTCGTTGTCGGGGCTGGTCGAGCTCCAGTCCTGCTGGAAGCGCGAGAACGGGTAAGCGCCGCTCTGGGTTGGGTGCTGCTGCCAGTTCTTGTCGTGAATCCAGATCCCATAGGCCGTCTGCAAGTCGTTCTTTTCGACGGAGGTAAGGAATTTGTTCACCGTGCTGCGGCCAAAGAGGTAGTTGTTCCAGTTCCACGGCCAGTCGACTGGACGGCCCGCAACGAACCACCAGACGACAAAGAGCACCAGCAGGCACGCCACCGTACTTGAGAAATAGACTTTCCTGCGCTTTTCGCGCGCTTCGTCGAACTTTGGAGCGTCCAGCAATGTCATGACGGGAACTTCCTTCGGAGAACAGGATAATGCAACGGAAGGGTTCAGCGTTCAGGGGGCAGCGTTCATTGGCCTTAAGCCCTTGGCGCCGGTGACGTGCAGTTGAGCCACTATTTAGTTAGACACCGGCGAGGAGGCGTCTGTTCCCTGTTCCCTGTTCCCTGTTCCCTGTTCCCTGTTCCCTGTTCCCTAACCCCTGACCCCTAACCCCTGACCCCTAACCCCTGGACCCTAGTCTTTCGTATAGCTGTTCCGGTTCTTGTCCTGCTGGCGCTCAAGGGCGAGATCGATCAGTCGCGTAATCAGCTCGGTGTAGGGCACCCCCGACGCCTCCCAGAGCTTGGGATACATGCTGATCTGGGTAAAGCCGGGCATGGTGTTCACTTCGTTGACGTAGATGCGGCGCTTGCCGTCGGGCTCCATCAGGAAGTCGACCCGGGCCAGGCCAGAGAGGTCGCAGGCCCGGAAAGCCTCAACGGCCATCGCGCGAATCTGCCGCGATTCGGCCTTGGTGAGCTTCGCCGGGATCACCGGAACAGAGCCTTCCGACAGGTACTTCGCGTCGTAGTCGTAGAACTCTTTGCCGGGGATGATCTCGCCCACAACGCTGGCCACCGGCGTGTCGTTGCCAAGGACGGCGACTTCAAGCTCGCGCGCCTTGGCCTGACTACCGTCGCGGCGCGGGCTCCCACCCACGGCCTGCTCCACAACCAGCTTGCGATCGAACTTAGCCGCCAGCGTAAGGGCAGGCCCAAGCTCCGTGTGATCGTGCGCCTTGGAGATACCCACCGACGAGCCCAGATTGGCAGGCTTGATAAAGAGCGGATACTTGAGCGCGCCTTCGATCAGCTTCGTCACTTTCGCCGGCGACTTCTCCCAATCGGAGCGAAGGACGATGGTGTCTTTCACGATGGGCAGGCCCGCCTGGGCAAACAGACGCTTCATCACCGACTTGTCCATGCCCGCAGCAGACCCAAGCACGCCCGAGCCCACATAGGCGATGCCGGCCAATTCGAAAAGCCCCTGCACCGTGCCGTCTTCACCAAAAGTCCCATGCAGCACCGGGAACACCACGTCGATGGCCTTGCCCGCGGGCCCTTGCGGCCCGGGCACAGGCGCCATCAGCGTCGGAATGCCCTCATGCAGCAGCTTTGCCCCGGGGGTAGACTCAGGATCGCCCGCCCGAAAGTCGCGCGCCGCCTCGCTCGCACCGTTCGCGGGCAACCCGCCCGCCGTCCTACCATTCTCGAGCAAATTGTGCGCATCGCCTCCGGCCAGCCAACGGCCTTCCTTGGTAATGCCGATCGGCACCACGTCGAACTTGCTTCGATCGATGGATTTGAGGATGGAAGCAGCGGACAGCAGTGAGACTTCGTGCTCGCCCGAACGCCCACCAAAGAGAATTCCAACGCGTAGTTTTTTTGCCATTTCACTTTTGATTCTAGTGGGGCGAAATGGTGAATGTGTTGCTCAGCGGGATTACCTCAGACAGAGAATTTACGCCCAACCAAACCATCAGCTCTCGATTGCCCGTCCTTGCTTAGCCACTAAAGGATCTTCTTCCCAAACGCCGAGCAAGCCAACTCCACCGCCAACTCCGCCGTCCGGTTATGCTCGTCGATCACCGGGTTCACCTCGACGATCTCGAAACTGACCATGCGGCCGTGGTCGGCAAGGATCTCCATGGCCAGGTGCGCTTCGCGGTAGGTTGCGCCGCCTCTTACAGGGGTTCCAACGCCGGGTGCGTCCTCGGGATCGATCCAATCCATGTCGAGCGACACGTGATATCCAGCCGTCCCGCGTCCGGCCGCCCTCAGCGCCTCTTCCATCACGGTCCTCATCCCGCGCTCGTCGATGTCGCGCATGGTGTAAACCTCCGCCACTCCGGCGCGGCGAATGTTGTCGCGCTCCGCGGAGTCGATGTCGCGAATGCCGATGAGCACTGTGTTTTCCGGCGCAACTTTGGGCGAGAAGCCATAGATATCTTGCAGCGCCTCAGGGCCCAGGCCAAGCAGCGCCGCCAGCGGCATCCCATGCACGTTGCCCGATGGCGAAGTCTCCGGAGTGTTGATATCTGAGTGTGCGTCCAGCCAGATAACGCCGATGCGCTCGTTCCGCCGCCGATAAAACTCAGCCACGCCTGAGACCGATCCAGCCGCCAGTGAATGGTCGCCCCCCAGAACCAGCGGGACGATACCCTCTTCGAGCGTGCGAACAACCGCCTCGGCGGTCCGTGTACAGGTTTCGGCGATCTCGGTCAGGTAGCGGGCGCTGCTGGAACCGGAGGCGCGGGTCTCGGCGACTTCCACACGGATATTGCCACCATCCGTAACCTGGTGACCAAGCGCTTCAAGCCGGGCTTCAAGGCCGGCGACTCGCATGGCGGAAGGGCCCATGTCGACGCCGCGACGGCTGGCGCCCATGTCCAGGGGAACACCAATAATCCGGATCTTGCGGGTGGGCAGCGCCTGCAGGCCGCCTTGCGGAAACGAGGAAGCGGATCGATCGGTTTGATTGGACATAAAAACTGCTCTCTGCGGGCTTCGAACAGGCCGAACACAGGCCTCCGAAGCGCCCTAGCCAACATACCGCAAATGGGTACTGAGCCGTGTGAAGGCCCGTTCCCATCACCCGGCGTTCACATCACCTGGTTAGACGGCGTGGATAGCTCCTGTGCGATCAAAGGAATTGAAACCACCAAAAGGAGTTGCGGTTCCGATCGGGCAGGCTTTGGCTCCGAATGCCCGGTTGGAATGTCATTTCGGAGCCGGAGGGGCCGATAAACCTGGTTAGGCCTGAGCCGGACGCCCGCTTTTGCACATTTCCGAGATCTGAAACTTCAAATCTGCCCTTAAGGTTGTAGACCCCATGAACCTGAAGGTAATCCCCATCTAGCTGGTTCGGCATATGCTTCTCATAGTGACTCAATTTACGGAAAATAGGTCACTTCGGTAACTGGTGCCCGTGAAATGAAACGCGTGATTGCCGCCTTCGCGCTCCTGTTGGGATGCTCCTCATCCCTGCACGGAGCTGCGTCTCCGCCCATAACCTCTCTTAGGGCGATCAAGGCCTTGACCAACGCGCAGGCCAGCCGCGCTTTGCCCGTTTCGTTCACCGCAACTGTCATCTACTTTCGCCGCTACGAGAAGACCATGTTCGTCCAGGACGGCGACCTGGCGATCTACGTGCAGCCCACCACCAACAGGAACTTCGCACCGGGGGATGTGGTCCATATCAACGGGACCACCGACGACAGCTTCCGCCCCATCATCGTCAGCAGCGATGTCTCTCTGGTTCGCCACGGAACGCTGCCAAAGCCGCTGCCTGCAACCTACGACGAATTGATCCGCTCTGAGCGCGACTGCAAGCTGGTGACAATTCGGGCACTGGTGCGCGCCGCCGACCTGAAGGCGTCCAGCAATACTTTGACCACCGACCTGCAGCTACTCATGGATGGTGGAACGCTGGCGGCTACGGTGGATAGCAACGACGCAAGCCAGTTTCCCCGCCTTTTGGATTCCGAATTGGAGATCACGGGAGCCGCGTCGGGACAATTCGACGGCAAGATGCAGCAAACCGGCATTCTGATCCACGTCTCCAGCTTTGCGAATGTCAAAGTGCTCAAGCCCGGGAGTTTGACCAGCGAGAACTTGCCGATAACGCCGATGGATCAGGTGCTCACCGGCTATCACGTCACCGTTCATTCCCATCGGCTCAGGTTTCACGGAACAATCACGTATTACCAGCCAGGAACGGCCATCGTGCTCCAGAGCGGCGCCAGAAGCCTCTGGATCCAGACGCATAACGCTTCCCCGGAGACGGTTGGCGACGAAGCGGATGTGACCGGATTCCCAGGCCTTCACGACGGTTTCCTCACCGTGACAAACGGAGCGATCACAGACAGCCATATGTATGCTCCGATCACTCCGCAACCGGCCAACTGGCATCAACTTGTATCGAGTGGAAATATCTTTGACCTGGTTTCGATCAAAGGCGAAGTTGTGGCAAGCCTGCGCGAAGCGGCTCAGGATGAGTATGTCCTGAAAGCGGACGGGCATGTGTTCTCGGCCATCTATCGCCATCCCCCTCCAACGGCACTTTCGCCTATGGCTCTGCCTGCGCTGCGGAGCCTTGAGCCGGGCACAAAGGTCCGGGTTACCGGCATCTGCACCTTGGATGATGCCAACCCATTCGACCAGCAGGTCCCCTTCACAATCCTGATGAGGAGTTTCGACGACATTTCCGTTGTCGAGGGACCTCCCCTGCTGAGCATCAAAAACCTGATCCTCCTGGTAGGCTTGCTGCTGCTCTTTGTATTCATCCTGGCTCTCTGGGGCTGGGCTTCCGATTTCAAAATGCGCCGCCAAAATGCATCCGCGGCGTATATCGAGCGCCGCCGCGGCAGAATTCTCGAGGACATTAGCGGTTCGCGTCCGCTGGCCGAAATTCTCGAACAGATCACCGAGCTGGTCTCTTTCCGGCTCAAGGGGTCTCCCTGCTGGTGCCAGGTTGCCGACGGAGCGCAGTTGGGAAACTGCCCCTCGAAGCTTGGCCACATGCGCATGATCGAGAAAGAAATTCCCGCGCGGACCGGGATGCCGCTGGGCAGGCTCTACGCCGCGTTCGATCCCCGCACCAAACCAAATACTGCTGAAGAAGAGGCCCTGTCAATGGCCGCCAGCCTCGCGGCCCTGGCCATCGAGACGCGCCGGCTCTATAACGACCTGCTCCATCGGTCGGAGTTCGATCTGCTTACCAGCGTGCACAACCGCTTCTCCCTCGAGAAGCGGCTCGATGCCCAGATCGAGCACGCGCGCCTCAATGCCGGCATCTTCGGCCTGATTTACATCGATCTCGACCAGTTCAAGCAGATTAACGATCTCTATGGGCACAAGATCGGGGACCACTACCTCCAGGAAGTGGCCTCGCGGATGAAATGCCAGTTGCGCTCTGTGGATACTTTGGCGCGCATTGGCGGGGACGAGTTTGCCGTACTGGTCCCGATTGTGCGCAATCGGGCAGATGTTGAAGACATTGCAGAGCGGCTCGAACACTGCTTTGAGAAACCTTTTGTCGTAGAAGAGATGACACTGCAGGGATTTGCCAGCGTAGGCATCGCGCTCTATCCCGAGGATGGAAAGACCCGGGACAGCCTCCTGCACACCGCGGATACCGCCATGTATTCGCTCAAGCACCGAAAGCGCCAGCTCGCTCCACTCGCCAGCGGCACGTACCGCTAGGCGGCGCGAAAATCAGCCGGGACCATCCCGCATCTGCCACCTTTCAGGCCCAATCGCGGGTCTGGGAATCGTTCGAAGAGAAGCAGAACAAATCACCCGATCCATGGGAGGTGTAATCTGCCATGTACGGAAATCCGCTGCCGGAGAGCGTAACTGATTCTAATGAGGATTCCTGCCGATATGAGAGCAAACGGGCACTGCATCACAAGATTCGATCTCATGATGTAAAGCGATGAGAAAGTTCACCCTTAGTTTCGTATTGCTTCTCGGCTGCCCCCTCCCCGCTTGGGCGGTAGCGTCCGGTCCGCTCACATCTTTGCAGGCCATTCATCAGCTCACCAACGCGGAGGCATCCAAAGGCCCACCCGTTGCCTTTGAGGCCACCGTCACCTACTTCCGCGGTTACGAGAAGACGCTCTTTGTTCAGGATCAGGACGGTGCAATGTATGTCTATGCGACTACAGATCTGAAACTGGTTCCCGGAGATCGCATCTTCATTCGCGGCAAAGCTCAGGACAGCTTCCGCCCGATTGCAGTGAGTTCCGACATCACGCTTCTTCATCACGGTCCCCCTCCCCCGCCAGTCCCGGCAACCTACGAGGAATTGGTCCAAGTCAAGCTGGACTGCAGGTACGTGCAAGTCCGCGGTGTGGTGCGATCGGCAGTGTTGGTGCTGACTTCGGGCCGCCCGGTCACGAACCTTACGTTGCTGATGGATGGCGGGTTCGGTAGCGTCTCCATGGATAACAGCGATGCGTCGAAACTGGACGGGCTGTTGGATTCAACAGTGGAAGTCACAGGAGTTGGATCGGGATTGTTCGATGGAAAGATGCAGCAGGTCGGAGTCCTGATCCACGCATCGTCTTTCGATAGTCTGAAGCAGATTGCGCCAGCCCCAGCGGACCCATGGAAGGTCCCCGTAACTCCGATGAACGATATCCTTGGCTCGTTCAAAGTGCAGGATCTGAGTTCGCGTGTACGCGTGACGGGCACTCTGACTTACTACTATCCGACTGCGATGGCAATCCTGCAGAGCGGGGATCGCAGTATCCGTGTGCTCTCACCGGAGATCACTCCGCTGCGCATAGGCGACCGGGCGGAAGCAATCGGCATTCCCTTCGTGGATCAAGGCTTCCTGACGCTGAAGATGGGAGACATTCGCACTACGGGAGCACCCGCTCCGATTGAGCCCGTCCTGTTGAACTGGGACGAGGTGGCATCGGGCAAACACTCGTTCGACCTGATTTCCATCGAGGGGTCAGTTGTAAGCCAGGTGCGAGGCCACGCCCAGGACGAATATGTCATTTCAGTGCCGAGCGGCCATCTCTTCTCAGCGCTCGTGCGCCACCCGTATGACTACGATTGGGGCGTTCCGCATCCACTTCCGTTGATGCCTAGAATTCCCGCAGGCAGCAAAGTACGCGTTACGGGCGTAGCGCAACTGGACGATGGAAACCCCTACAACGGAGCGGTCGCGTTCGTGATCCTGATGCGCTCGTTTGATGACATCGCTTTGATCGCGCCGCCAACGTTGCTGAATGTTCAGAACCTGGTGATCCTGGTGGGGATCCTGGTTGCCATCGTAGTTGCCATCGGCTTGCGCGGATGGGTCGTCGAGCGGCGCATGCGCCGACAAACCGCCGCCGTCGCCTATACCGAGCGGCGGCGCGGCAAGATTCTCGAGGACATCAATGGGACACGCCCGCTGACCGAGATTCTTGAGAAGATTACCGAGCTCGTGTCGTTCAAGCTGGGCGGCGCGCCAAGTTGGTGCCAGTTGGCAGAGGGCCAAAAACTGGGCAATTGCCCTGCTTCAACAGTCGGTATGCGTGTGGAGCGGCTGGACATTGCGGCCCGCATCGGTCCTGCCCTGGGAACACTTTATGCGGCCTTCGATGCCAAGGCGAACCCAGGGACAGATGAGTTGGAGACTCTCTCCATGGCGGGGAACCTTTGTGCACTCGCCATTGAAACCCGGCGGCTCTACTCCGATCTTTTGCGACGCTCGGAATTCGACTTGCTCACCAGCGTGCACAATCGCTTCTCGCTTGAGAAGCATATCGACCGCGAGATTGACCGCGCAGGGATGACGGTCGCGGCGTTTGGCCTGGTCTACATCGACCTGGACCACTTCAAGAGCATCAACGACAAATACGGACACAAAGCCGGGGACGCCTATCTACAGGAAGTGACGCTGCGGATGAAACGTCAACTGCGCGCCGTGGATATTCTGGCGCGGATCGGCGGCGATGAGTTCGTGGCCCTCGTCCCCGATGCCCGATGCCACGCGGATATCGAAGAGATTGCGCACAGAATCGAGCGCAGCTTCGACGAAGTCTTTCATATCGAAAGAAACACAATCCGCGGCGCAACCAGCACGGGCGTTGCGCTCTATCCTGAAGACGGCACGACCAGGGACGCTTTGCTGAACACAGCCGATGCCAGAATGTACGCCGCAAAACACGCAAAATGCGATCGGACGGATCTACGCACGCAGCCAATCAATGAACGCCCCGTTGAAACCGCGTACGAAATCAAGCACACCGGACATTGAGACAGTTTCACTGAGCCTTCCAGCGACACCTTCATCGATTTCGCAGGAATGGCTGCAGTATCCCGATTCCTCATACCACATCCGAGCTATTCTTCCGCCTGTACATTGGCTGTACGCTTCTAATTACACAAAACTGATTCCATGGGCATCTCCTGCCGATAGAAGTCTTTGGGAACCATGCAGCACGGGTCCGAGCGGACTCCCGCGATGAAGAGATTGATTACAGCACTGGCGGTCATTCTCGGTTGCCTCACACCTGCGTGGGCGGCAGGCCCGGTCCCCCTTACCAGCCTGAGAGCTATTCATGCTCTGACCAACGAGGAAGCAAACCATAAACTGCCGGTCGAGTTTGAGGCTACAGTCACCTTCTTCCGCGCCAGTGAGAACACGCTGTTTGTCCAGGATGGAGAAACGGCTATCTATGTATTTCCCTCCGAGAATGTCGGCTTGGTCCCCGGCGACCGCGTGCTGATCACCGGGACCACGCGCGCTGACTTCAGCCCCAGCGTAGTAAGCAAGACAATCACCCTCCTTCGCCACGGCGCGCCGCCGCGTCCAATGCCTGCAAACTACGTCGATTTGATCCGAGGCAAGCTCGACTGCATGCTGGTCACCGTAAAAGCGGTGATTCGCACCGTCGATGTGCAAATGCGAAACGATACACGTGATTACAGCGTGCCAATGCATCCTATTGCCCGCGTCCAGTTGCTCGCCGATGGCGGACCCGTGGAAGCCCTCGTTGACGGCAACGACGTTGCTTCCCTATCAGATCTCTTGGACGCCGAGGTTGACGTCACCGGCATTGCGTCATTCAATTTCGATGGAAAGATGCAACCAGCTGGGGTCGAGCTCAATGTCAGCAGCCGAAAAAACTTCAAGCCTGTCGCCCACACCAAATCCGACCCCTGGTCCATTCCAACCACTCCAATGGACAGGATTCTAAACGGCTACCGCGTTCGCGACCTGACACAGAGGATCAGGGTCCACGGAACCATCACTTACTACCAGCCAGGCTCGACAGTTGTGATTCAGGACGGAACAAAAAGCTTGTGGATCTCGACCATGAGCAACGACCCTCTGCGCATCGGAGATGTCGCGGACGCCATCGGATTCCCTGACGCCCATGATGGCCATCTCACGCTTGCCCGCGCTGAGGTCAAGGACAACCACGTATGGGCGCCAATTCCGCCGAAAGCTGCCTCAGTCAAGCAACTGATGGCCAGCGGAAACCTCTTCGACCTCGTGTCCGTCGAGGGGCAGGTTGCCACCTCAGTCCGTCGCGCTGCCCAGGACGAATATGTCCTGGTAAACGACGGCCAGATCTTCACGGCCATTTATCACCATACTGGGCCCATGGCGCCGCCCATGAAACAGATTCCGGTGGGCTCAACGGTCCGCGCCAACGGGATTTGCAACCAGGAAGATTCCAACCACTTTATTGCCCAGCTGCCCTTCGAGATCCTCCTGCGCACCCCCGACGACATTGCCGTCATCGCAAACCCTTCCCCGCTCAGTCCACGAAACCTGCTTCTCCTGGTTGGATTGCTTCTCGCCGTGTTGTTTGCAGTCGGCGCGAGGGCATGGCTCGTCGAGCGCAGGGTGCGCCGCCATACCGTTGCGATGGCCTACCTCGAGCAGCGGCGCGGACGCATCCTCGAAGACATCAATAGCTCCCGGCCCTTGGCCGAAATCATTGAAGAGATCACTGAGCTGGTTTCCTGCAAGCTGAAAGGCGCGCCCTCCTGGTCCCAGATCGCCGGCGGAGCTCAGTTGGGCAACTGTCCAACCAAGATCAACTCCTTCCGCATCGTTCAAGCGGAGATTCCGGCGCGCTCCGGCCCCGCCCTCGGCTCCATCTTCGCCGCCCTCGATCCCCTCACCAAACCATCCCCCGTCGAGCCTGAGGCCCTGTCAATGGCCTCTGCCCTCGCCGCCCTGGCGATCGAGACGCGACGACTCTACACAGACCTGCTCCACCGCTCGGATTTCGACCTGCTTACCGACACCCTCAACCGCTTCTCGCTCGACAAGCGCCTCGACAACCTCATTGCCGAGGCCCGTGAATCCGCCGGTCTTATCGGACTGGTCTACGTCGATCTCGACCGCTTTAAGCAGATCAACGACTCTCACGGCCACCAGATCGGCGACCTCTACTTGCAGGAAGTATCTCTGCGCATGAAGCGCCAACTCCGCAACGCGGACTCCCTCGCCCGCATCGGCGGTGACGAGTTCGCCGTGCTCCTGCCCAATGTGCACAGCCGTGCCGACGTCGAGGAGATTGCCCTCCGCCTCGAGCAAAGCTTTGATGAACCGTTTTCCATTGAGGGTGTCACTTTGCAAAGTTCAGCAAGCGTCGGAATTGCGGTTTATCCCCAGGACGCCACAGAAAAGGAGCACCTGCTCCGCGTTGCCGACACTGCGATGTATGCGGCGAAAAATCACAAACGCCGGATCGAGCGTTCCTTGTCCTGCGAGCAGGAACGCGAACCAACTGGATTGGACCGCACATAACAACGAAGGCCCGGCTCACGCCGGGCCTTCTGATCACTGACAACTGACCACTGGCAACTGTTGTTACTCCGCGGCCATCTCTTCAGCTTCGCCTTCCTGGCGCATAAGCTCCAGTTCGCGCTCCGCAGCTTCGATCTCCGCAGTCACTTCTTCCTTCACGCGTGCCGCAGCTTCCTCCAGCTCAGGTGAGAGCTGGACGTTGCGGTAGTACTCCAGGCCCGTGCCGGCGGGAATGAGGCGGCCGACGATCACGTTCTCCTTGAGTCCGCGCAGGTTGTCGATCGCACCGTTGATGCTGGCCTCGGTAAGCACGCGGGTCGTCTCCTGGAAGCTCGCAGCCGAGATGAAGCTGTCAGTCGAGAGCGACGCCTTGGTGATCCCGAGCAACAGCGGACGGCCAATTGCCGGGCGGCCGCCGTTTTGCAGAACGCGTTCGTTCTCCGCGTTGAAGCGGAAGCGATCGACCTGCTGCTCGAGCAGGAAGTTGGTGTCGCCAACCTCATCGATGCGCACCCAGCGAAGCATCTGGCGAACGATCACTTCGATGTGCTTGTCCGAAATGGCTACGCCCTGCAGACGGTAGACTTCCTGAATTTCGTTCACCAGGTATGCCTGCAAAGCCTTTTCACCCAGCACGGCAAGAATGTCGTGCGGGTTCAGAGGACCATCCATCAGCGGGTCGCCGGCACTCAGGCGTTCGCCTTCCTGCACGTTGACGTGAATGCCGCGAGGCACCGAGTATTCCTTCTCGTCGCCGTTGTCGGCCGTAACGTAAATCTTGCGCTGGCCCTTCGACACTTCGCCGAACCGAACCACGCCGTCGATCTCCGAGATGATGGCCGTCTCGCGAGGCTTGCGGGCTTCGAAAAGTTCCACAACGCGAGGCAGACCGCCGGTGATGTCCTTGGTGCGCGTCGACTCCTTGGGAATCTTCGCCAGCACATCGCCGGGACCGACTTCGTCGCCGTCCTGGATCATGAGGTGAGCGCCGCGCGGCAGCAGGTAGCGCTTGTGGGTCTTGGCGTTCTTGACCACAAACGCGGGCTGACGCTTTTCATCGGGCGAGTCGGCCACCACCCAGCGCGAGAGGCCGGTAACTTCATCGACTTCTTCGTTGAGCGTAATGCCTTCCTGCAGGTCCTTGAACTGAACCGTGCCACCAATCTCGGTGAGGATGGAGTACGTGTACGGATCCCACTCGGCAAGAAGTTGCCCGAGCTTCACCTGCTCGCCGTCCTTGACCCGCAAACGTGCGCCGTAGACCACCTGGTAGCGTTCTTTTTCGCGGCCACGATCGTCTTGAATGGCAACCGAACCGGAGCGGTTCATCGCCACCAGCGCGCCGTCCTTGCCCTCGACGAAGTTCAGGTTAATGAAGCGCACGAAGCCGTTGTTCTTCGCATCGAGGCGCGACTTGTCTTGCACGCGGCTGGCGGTTCCGCCTACGTGGAAGGTACGCATCGTGAGCTGCGTTCCGGGCTCGCCGATGGACTGCGCAGCAATTACGCCGCAGGTTTCGCCGAGCTCGACCATGCGGCCGGACCCGAGGTTGCGGCCGTAGCAGAGTGCGCAGACACCGCGGCGCGACTCGCATGTGAGCACGGAGCGGATCTTGACGCGCTCCACGCCGGCGCCTTGAATCGCCGATGCGCTGTCTTCGTCGATGGCCTGGTTCACATCCACCACCACGTTGCCGTCGTAGTCCTTGATGCGTTCCAGCGTTACGCGGCCAATGATGCGATCGCGCAGCGGCTCGATGATTTCGCCCGACTCAACGATGGCGCCGACATAAATGCCTTCGACGGTGCCGCAGTCGTATTCGGTGACGATCACATCCTGCGCCACGTCCACCAGGCGGCGGGTCAGGTAGCCCGAGTCGGCGGTCTTAAGCGCCGTATCGGCCAGTCCCTTACGTGCGCCGTGAGTCGAAATGAAGTACTCAAGCACAGTCAGTCCTTCACGGAAGTTCGCCGTGATGGGCGTTTCAATGACTTCGCCAGACGGCTTGGCCATCAAACCGCGCATGCCCGAGAGCTGGCGGATCTGCTGCTTCGAGCCGCGGGCGCCTGAGTCGGCCATGATGTAGATCGGGTTCATCGCGCCTTCGTCGTCTGCGCGCTTCATGTTGCCGAACATCTCGTCAGCCACCTTGTCGGTAACCGCTGACCACATCTGGATGACCTTGTTCGAACGTTCGCCGTTGGTGATCGCGCCGTCCATGTACTGCTTCTGGACTTCGATCACCTTCTTGTCGGCTTCGTCGACGGTGGTGTACTTGCTGGCCGGAATCACCATGTCGTCCAGACCTACTGACAGGCCAGACTTGGTGGCGTAGTTGAACCCAAGCGACTTGATGCGGTCCAGCATGCCGACCGTGACTTCAAGGCCGAGGTTCTGGTTGCAATAGTTCACCAGTTGCCCGATGCCCTTCTTCTTGAGCAGGCCGTTCACATAAGGCATGCCCGGAGGAAGCGAATCGTTCAGGATGACGCGGCCCACCGTGGTGGACAGGTACTCCTTGTTGAAATCCACCGGCTCGGTGTGGGTGAGGTCCTGATCGTCGTACGCCGTGGTCATGTCGAGGACCTTGCCCGTGTAGCGCAGACGGATGGGCGAGAGAGTCTCGACCTCGCCGGCTTCGAGAGCCATCAGGATCTCTTCGGTGTTGGCGAACACGCGGCCTTCACCCTTGCCGCCCTTCTTGGCCTTGGTCAGGTAGTAGAGACCGAGCACCATGTCCTGGGTAGGAACGGTAATCGGCTGGCCAGATGCAGGCGAAAGAATGTTGTGCGAAGCAAGCATGAGCACGCTGGCTTCGATCTGCGCTTCAGGCGAGAGCGGAATGTGCACAGCCATCTGGTCGCCGTCGAAGTCCGCGTTGAAAGCCGTGCAGACGAGCGGGTGAATCTTGATGGCCTTGCCTTCAACTAGCACCGGCTCAAAGGCCTGGATGCCCAGGCGATGGAGCGTAGGAGCGCGGTTGAGCAGCACGGGGTGATCCTTGATGACTTCTTCAAGGATGTCCCACACCACGGGCTCCTGCATCTCCACCATTTCCTTGGCTTGCTTGATGGTGGTGCAGTGGCCGGTCTGCTCGAGGCGGTGATAGATGAACGGCTTGAAGAGCTCGAGGGCCATCTTCTTGGGCAGACCGCACTGGTGCAGCTTGAGGTCTGGACCAACTACAATCACTGACCGGCCGGAGTAGTCGACGCGCTTGCCGAGCAGGTTCTGACGGAAACGCCCCTGCTTGCCCTTGAGCGTGTCAGAGAGCGACTTGAGCGGGCGGTTGTTTGCGCCACGAAGCACGCGGCCACGGCGGCCGTTATCGAACAGTGCGTCGACGGCCTCTTGCAGCATGCGCTTTTCGTTGCGGACGATCACTTCAGGCGCGTGCAAATCCATCAGCTTCTTCAACCGGTTGTTGCGGTTGATCACGCGGCGATAGAGATCGTTCAAATCTGATGTGGCAAAGCGGCCGCCATCCAGCGGCACAAGGGGGCGAAGCTCCGGTGGGATTACCGGCAACACGTCGAGAATCATCCACTGCGGCTTGTTGCTCGACTTGCGGAACGCTTCCACGACCTTCAGGCGCTTGGCATACTTCAGCTTCTTCTGCGCGGAGGTCTCGGTCTTCATGCGCTCGCGCAACTCGATACCGAGCTCGTCGATCTGAACGCGCTTGAGAAGTTCCTTGATTGCCTCAGCACCCATCATGGCCTTGAAGCCGGAGGGGCGGAACTGCTGGTCGAGTTCGCGATACTTGCCTTCGTCCTTGATGATCTCGCGCTCTTTTACCGGCGCGTCACCCGGATCGACCACAACGTAGGACTCGAAGTAGAGAATGCTCTCCAGATCGCGCAGCGAGATGTCGAGCAAGTGGCCGATCCTCGAAGGCAGGCCTTTGAAGAACCACACGTGCGAACAAGGCGACGCGAGCTCGATGTGCCCCATCCGCTCGCGGCGAACCTTGGACACGGTGACTTCAACGCCGCACTTGTCGCAGATGACTCCGCGGTGCTTCATGCGCTTGTACTTGCCGCACAGGCACTCCCAGTCAGTTACCGGTCCAAAGATGCGGGCGCAGAAGAGGCCGTCGCGTTCAGGTTTGAACGTGCGGTAGTTGATGGTCTCAGGCTTGGTTACTTCGCCGTGCGACCAGCTGCGGATCTTCTCCGGCGAGGCAAGCATGATGCGGATGGCATCGAAGTCAGTAATGGGGCTGGACAATTCAAACGGGTTCGAACGGAACAAGGCGACCCTCCCTGGCGGTTGTTGGATTTACCGCCGCGGTTTTCCCGGGACTCTCTAGTGGATCCTTCCTTCCCGGGAGGCGGTGTTTGCCGCTTTCAAAGAAGAATCCCAAAAACAGTGGTTAGTGGTTAGTAGTTAGTGGTTAGTGGGCCGATTTCATACTGGCCCTTCACTAATCACTAACCACTTATCACTCACCACTAATCAGCCACTGCCGCCACTTCCGGCAACGGCACTTTCTTGATCAGATCTGCGCGCTTGATCAACTCAACATCAAGGCACAGCGACTGCAGTTCGCGAATCAAAACGTTGAACGACTCAGGCACGCCCGGCTCGATTGCAGCTTCGCCCTTGACGATGGCCTCGTAAATCTTCGTACGGCCGTATACGTCGTCGGACTTGGCAGTCAGCAGCTCCTGCAGGATGTACGCGGCGCCGTATGCTTCAAGTGCCCAGACTTCCATTTCGCCGAAGCGCTGGCCGCCGAACTGCGCCTTGCCGCCCAGGGGCTGCTGCGTAATCAGCGAGTACGGCCCGATGGAACGTGCGTGAATCTTGTCATCGACAAGGTGAGAGAGCTTGAGCATATAGATGTAGCCAACCGTTACCGGCTGCTCAAACTGCTCGCCCGTCATGCCGTCGAACAGTGCCGTCTTGCCAGAGGAAGGCAGGCCAGCCGATGCAAGCAACGCCTTGATCTCGCTTTCCTGCGCCCCGTCGAACACTGCCGTCCCGAACCAGATACCGCGCTTCATGCCTGCTGCTACGCGAAGAAGCATCTCGTCGTCGAGTTCCAGAAGCTGGCGAAGCGTTGCCGTGCCGGCAAACTCCTTCTTCATCAGCTCGCGGGTATAGGCAGCGTCCGTGTTGGCCGCAACCATTGCCGCGATCCTTGCGCCCAGAGCATGCGCTGCCCACCCAAGGTGTGTCTCCAGAATCTGACCGACGTTCATACGAGAAGGCACGCCGAGTGGATTGAGCACGATCTCGACAGGAGTTCCGTCGGGAAGGTAAGGCATATCTTCTTCGGGCAGGATGCGCGCGATGACGCCCTTGTTACCGTGGCGGCCGGCCATCTTGTCGCCGACCGAAAGCTTGCGCTTCATGGCAACGTAGACCTTCACCAGCTTGATCACGCCGGGAGGCAGTTCGTCGCCCTTCTGCAGCTTGAGGATCTTCTCGTTGGTGATCTTGCGCAGCACTTCGATCTGGCGTGAGGTCATTTCCTCGATCTCGTCGATCTGCTCGTTCACCCGCGGGTCCTTGTCGTTATAACGGATGCGCTTCAGGTTCTTCGTGGAGATTCGCTCGATGGTCTCGCGATCGAGAAGGGCTCCCTTGACCAGCAGGCGCTTGTTGGTGCGCTCGTCGTGTAGGTCGGCCAGCACTTCCTTCTGGCCGAGGATGCCGTCAAGGCGCTTCAGTCGCTCGTCAGTGAGAATGCGGATCTCGTCGCCCAGGTTTTTCTCGAGCTTGGAGATGTACTCTCCCTCAATCTGCTTGGCGCGCTCGTCCTTCTCCTGGCCCTTGCGGCTGAAGATGCGAACGTCCACAACCGTACCCTCGATGCCCGGAGGGCACGTGAGCGAAGCGTCGCGAACGTCGCCGGCCTTTTCGCCGAAGATGGCGCGCAGCAGCTTCTCTTCCGGTGTCAGTTGAGTTTCGCCCTTGGGCGTCACTTTGCCAACCAGGATGTCGCCATGCTTGATCTGTGCGCCGATGCGAATAACGCCGCTCTCATCCAGATCGCGCAGCGAGTGCTCGCTGACGTTGGGGATGTCGCGCGTAATCTCTTCCGGCCCCAGCTTGGTGTCGCGGGCTTCGATTTCGAACTCCTCGATGTGCACCGAGGTGTAGTAGTCCTCGCGCACCAGCTTTTCGCTGATGAGGATTGCGTCTTCGAAGTTGTAACCGCGCCACGGCATGAAGGCCACCAGCACGTTGCGGCCGAGTGCGAGCTCGCCCTGCTCCGTGCAAGGTCCGTCAGCAATCACCTGGCCCTTGACCACGCGGTCGCCTTCGCGAACAACGGGCTTCTGGTTGATGCAGGTGTTCTGGTTCGAACGCTTGAACTTGATCAGCTGGTAGATGTCGGATCCGACCTCACGCGACAATTGCGTGGGGTGATGCTCGCCTTCGACGCGGACGATGATCCGCTCCGAGTCGACCGAATCAACGATGCCGTTGCGCTTGGCAAGAATCACAGCGCCCGAGTCGCGGGCGGTGACGCCTTCCATGCCGGTTCCCACCAGCGGAGCCTCGGCAACCAGCAGCGGAACGCTCTGGCGCTGCATGTTCGCGCCCATGAGCGCGCGGTTTGCGTCGTCGTGCTCAAGGAAGGGCACAAGCGAAGCGGCAACCGAAACGAGTTGTTTGGGGCTGACGTCGATGTAGTCCACTTCAGCGCGATTCACGAGCACAAAGTTGCCCTGGCGGCGGGCATTCACCAGGTCTTCCGTGATCTGGCCCTCGTCATTGAACTCGATGTTCGCCTGCGCGATGGTGTGCTTGTCCTCTTCCCACGCCGACAGATAGAAGCTGAAAGGGATCTGGTCGATGGAGCGCTTACCGGCCTTCTTGAGTGACGCATTCAGGCGCGCCGCTTCTTCCTTCTCAATATGGTCGCCCACACGAAGGCCGCTCTCGCCCGCATTCACGATCTCAACAAAGTCCAGAATCCGCGAGTCTTTCACCTTGCGGTAAGGCGACTCGATGAAGCCGTACTCATTGATGCGCGCGAAGCAGCTGAGCGAGCTGATCAGGCCGATGTTCGGACCTTCAGGAGTCTCAATCGGGCAGATGCGGCCGTAGTGCGTCGTATGCACGTCGCGGACTTCGAATCCTGCTCTTTCACGAGACAGCCCACCCGGTCCAAGTGCCGAAAGGCGCCTCTTGTGCGTGATCTCTGAAAGCGGGTTGGTCTGATCCATGAACTGCGAGAGCTGCGAAGAGCCGAAGAACTCGCGGATGGCTGCCATCACCGGCTTGGCGTTGATCAGGTCGTGCGGCATCGCCGTCGACAGCTCCTGATACACGCTCATCTTCTCTTTAATTGCCCGTTCCATGCGGACCAGCCCGATGCGGAACTGATTCTCCATCAGCTCGCCAACGGCGCGCACACGGCGGTTGCCAAGGTGATCGATGTCGTCCACCATGCCGATGTTGCGGCGCAGCTTGAGCAGGTAGCGAATGGTCGCGTAGAAGTCTTCGGGAGTCAGCGTGCGATGGTCGAGGCCGGTCGCATCCTGGTTTTCATAAAGTTTGATGTTGAACTTCAAACGGCCCACGCGCGAGAAATCGTACTTGCGCGCGTCGAAGAACATTCCCTCAAACAGAGCCGTTGCCGTATCCAGCGTCGGCGGATCGCCCGGACGCAGCTTGCGGTAGATCTCGATGAGCGCTTCTTCCGGCTTGCGGATCGAGTCCCGCTTCAGCGTGTTGGTAATGATGTTGCCCACGTCGTCGCGCTCGGGGAAGAACACCTCGAATGTGGATGCGCCGCTCGAAAGCACCTTATGCAGGCGATCGGCGGTGAGTTCCACGTTGGCTTCGACAATCACTTCGCCGGTGTTCAGATCGATGACGTCGGCAGCCGTGATCGCGCCGTCGAGCTCAGCGGTCTCCACTTCAATCTTCTCGATGCCCGCCGCGCGAATCGCTTTCAGCGAGTTGTGCGTGATCTTGCGGCCGGAGTGCGCGATCTCTTCGCCGTTGTGCACAACGGCATGTGCCGGCTTGCTGCCCACCAGGTGCGTGCCTACGCCAGCGTTCTGCCCCACTACCCAGTGCAGCTTGCCATCGGCAATGTTGATCCGATCCACGGTATAAAAAGTCTTCAGAATCTCTTCGTCCGAGCGCAGCCCAAGCGCGCGCAGAAAGATGGTGCCGAGAAACTTGCGCTTGCGGTCGATGCGGACGTAGAGCGTGTTCTTCTGGTCGTACTCAAACTCCACCCAGCTTCCGCGATAAGGAATGATCTTGCCCAGGAAGTAAGTGCGGTTGTTCGCCGTCTCAAAGAAGACGCCAGGCGAACGATGCAACTGCGAAACGATCACCCGTTCAGTCCCGTTCACGATGAAAGTCCCATTCGGTGTCATCAGCGGAATATCGCCGAAAAACACCTCCTGCTCCTTGATGTCGCGAATCGACTTGGTCCCAGTCTCCGGGTCCTTGTCGTAGATGGTCAGGCGCACCGTCACCTTCAACGGTGCAGAGAACGTCATGCCGCGCTCTTCACACTCCTGCTGGTCGTACTTGAGCTGAAGGCTGACTGGGTCGCCGCACTTGTTACAGAAGTCGGGCGTGTTCTTGTTGTACGTTCCGCACTTCTGGCACAGTACATCGCCCGGAAGGAACGGGTCAGTAATCACCATGGCGCCGCAATGAACGCAGGCGGTACGCAGGTGATGCAGGCCCTTCAAGTGGCCGCACTTGCACTCCCAGTTGCCGATGGAGAAGTCCACGAAGTCGAGTTGCGAGATGCCGCGAAAATCAGTGATGGGAAAAACAGAAACAAACACCGACTGCAAGCCCGAGTCATCGCGCTCGTTGGGCAGCTTGTCCATCTGCAAAAAGCGCTCATACGACAGGCGCTGCACTTCGATCAGGTTGGGAATCTTGGTTGCGGTGGGAATCTTGGAAAAATCGAGCCGGCTCCGAATCGCGCGCTTCTCGTTGGGCATGTTCACTCCTGAGTCTCATCGCACCGCTTGGCGCCCGGGGGTGGGGCCGCTGCGGGCCGACGCCTGAGTCTCGGTGGCGCCGGGCTAAATCCAGGTTCAAATACCAGATCAAATCAACATTCAAACCAAATATGCAATCTGGAGCTCTACGCTCATCTCCAGACTTCTGCCACGCAGTCCTCTCAGGCTGAGCCGCACACCCGGGAGCAGCCAAAGGAACTCCTGACTACCAAACGGGTTTGGTGAGAGTTGCGTCAAAAACGCGTTTTGGGCATTGCCGTTCATCCGGCAAGTGCGCTATGCTGCGCACATTCGAGAGTCAGGCCAACGGGAAAAACACCCGTTTACTACTGGTATGCCTGTTTTCCGAAAATTTGAGCGTTACTGCTCAGATTCCCACTGCCGGGAGACACAAAAAGCTCGCAAGGACACAATGCCTCACGAGCGCCGACTGTTGCCTGTGCTCCCAACCGAATTCTTTTGCACTGCTCTCGCCGATCCCAAAGCTCGCTTCTGCCGCTCGCTCGCGCCACTCGTCAACGGATGCCGGAAATATACCGGGAAAACATAACCCATTGACCCTAAGGCACTTAGCAACCTATCCGCGTCCCCAGCCAGACCGCTTGCCTCTGTTCTGACCCGAGGATGCCCGTGTGCCCTACCCGATGTCTTCAAGACGCGCCTGCCAGCCCAGCTCCGATCCCTTCGAAACTCGGAATCAGCCGAAAAGACGCGCAACGACTATCGTAGCGCGTCCCGGCTCGGATGGCAAGCGCCCGAGATAGCTCGCGCCATCCCGGGAAGCCCTGACTACTTGATTTCGACGGTTGCGACGCCTTCGAACTTCTTCTTGATCGCCTCAGCCTCGTCCTTGGTCGCGTTCTCCTTCAAAGCCTTGGGAGCCCCGTCAACCAGGTCCTTGGCTTCCTTCAGGCCGAGCGAAGTAACTTCGCGAACAGCCTTGATGGTGTTGATCTTGTTCGCGCCTGCGTCCTTGAGAATGACCTGGAATTCAGTCTTCTCTTCGACCACCGGAGCTGCTGCTGCTCCGCCGCCGGCTGCTGCCACCGGAGCTGCCGCCGCGGCAGAAACGCCGAGCGTAGTCTCCAGTTCCTTCACCAAAGCTGCTGCTTCCAGCAGGCTCAGGCTAACAATCTGTTCCTTCAACTGTGCGAGATCCGCCATTTTGTTCTCCATTCAGAAAATCGAAATCGTTTGAATTAACTACCTGGGCCGTTCCGTCAGACTGAAAGTTTCCGATGCGCCAGACCTGCGCCCTTCCGCCCGCGTCCCAACCAAATCCTTTGAAAACCAGTTCACAGTTCTTAGTTCACAATTCGTAGCAGCCAGATTCACACGGTACCTCTGTGAACTGTGAACTGCGATCTATGAACTGCGGCGGCTACGCTGCCGCAAACTTTTCCTTCTCCACGCCCTGGCCGATAACCACAGCCAGATCGCGCCCGGTAGCGTTGATGACAGTGGCCAAACGCTGTGCGGGCGAGTTGATGAGGAAGAGCAGCTTTGCGTAAAGCTCTTCCTTGGCCGGCATGGTGGCCAGCGCTTTCACTTCGGTCACGTCCAGCAGCTTGCCGTCCACGATGCCCAGCTTGAACTGAAACTCAGCCTGGTTTTCGCCGGCCCACTTGGCAAAAACCTTGGCCAGCGCAACCGGGTCGCCAGACGTAAATGCGACCGAGTTCACACCCTTCAGCCCCTTCAGAGCAGCTTCAATCGAAGTGCCCTTCCCGGCGATCGGCGCCAGCTTGTTCTTGACCACGCGGTAACGGCCGCCCGCTTCGCGGATCACCTTGCGCAGCTCAAAATCCTTGGCTACGGTCAGCTTGCTAAAGGTCCCGATAATCGCCGTCGTTGAGCCCGAAAGCTCCTTCGATAGCAGGGCAACCTTCTCGTTCTTCTTTGCTTTTGATATCGCCATTGCCTTCGCTCCGTTACTGCAGGGGTCAGGGTCCAGGGTTCAGGGTTCAGCATCCGTTCTCGCGCTGTACCCGGCTCCTCGTCCCTTCGTCCCTTCCTCACCCTTTAAAGGTGGTTGCTGCGAATCCTGGTTTGAACAATTCAGATCGAGGCAGGAGGGGTGAAAGTTTTTTTAACTGACCCCTAAACCCTGAACCCTGGACCCTGTTTTTAGTGCTTGCCAACCGCGTCGGCCACGGCCGAATCGAGCGGTACGCCAGGCCCCATGGTGGAGCTGAGCGTGACGCTCTTGATGTATTTGCCCTTGGCCGCTGAAGGCTTAGAGCGGACGATCGCGCCAATTACGGTAGTCGCGTTGTCCACCAGCTTCTGCGGCTCAAAACTCAGCTTGCCCACGGGGACGTGGACCAGGCTGGTCTTGTCGGCGCGAAACTCCACCTTACCGGCCTTGATCTCCTTCACCGCGGCAGCCACGTCCTGCGTGACCGTTCCGGTCTTGGGATTGGGCATCAGGCCCTTAGGTCCGAGCACCTTGCCCAGACGTCCAACAACCTTCATCATGTCGGGCGTTGCGATCAGAGCGTCGAAGGCAGTCCAGTTTTCTTTCTGGATCTTCTCCACCATCTCTTCGCCGCCAACAAAGTCAGCGCCTGCTGCGGTGGCTTCCTTCTGACGGTCGCCGCTCGCGATCACCGCGACGATCTTGGTCTTGCCCAGCCCATGCGGCAGAACGACCGTTCCGCGCACCATCTGATCGGCGTGCCGCGTATCGACACCCAGACGCATGGTCAAGTCGACGGTCTCGTCGAACTTGGCAAACTTGACTGTCTTGAGGAGGGTTACCGCATCGGGAAGCGCATATGCGGTCTTCGTTACAGCTGCGCGCGCCTTCGTAATATTCTTGCTTGCTTTTCTCGCCATCTACTGCCTCGTCTCCCACCGCTATTGCCAGCCCGCTTGTCGCGGAAGCCCGTTGACCTGTCTGAGCAATCCAAAACTCTGCCCGTCCGGCAAGGACCCAATAACCGTGGTACATGTGACTGTCCAGGGATTTCCCTTGGACGCATCTGCAAATCATAACCAATTGGTACCCGAATTGCAAATAGCTTGGAGAAACCTAATGGGTCACTTTGATTCAGGTGATTCCCCGGGGCTCCTCTGCGTGAGCTTGAGTCCGAGAATCATGCCGAGACTGGCGAGAGTCAAAACTGGCCATGCAATCAAGAATGATCCGTGAGCCAAGCCCCAAGTATGAAACAGGGGCCAATTCATTGCATCAAAAAGCATTGCAAGCGGGACCATCAGAAAAAAGCCCCCGACGATGGAGACAGCGACTGCAGTCCAGATTTTCATGCCTGCCATGCTCTCAAGTCGTCAGTGAGAACGCAATGCAAAAGGAATCCGGAGACTACCTCCAGACCTATTCAACCTGACCCACTACCGGGGAACTCTGAACTGCTGGCTCAACCTTGACGCGTGTACACATTTGTGTTCATAATGTCGATTGAGCGTACGCGGACAAAGATCTCGAGGTCGAGTGGGACGAGTCCAAAGCCAGAATCAATCTGGAGAAGCACGGTGTCTCGTTCTTTACAGCCGCAAGGACCTTTCGGAACGAGAGACTCGAGCGCACAGACGACAGCGAAGACTACGGCGAAGTCCGCTGGATTGCGCTGGGACGAGCCGGGCTTGAGATTTACCGCGTTGTGTTCACTTGGCGAGGAGAGAATCGCATTCGCATTATTAGTGCACAGAAGGCGAGCCGAGATGAACAAGAAACCTACTATCGCGAGATATACCCTTAGCGAGGTCGAGGCCGTTCATGAGCGCGGCGAAGACCCCACCCACCCCGACGCTCCAGAAGCCGAATCCCTTGGCGCGGAGTTCTGGAAGTCCGCCCGCGTCGTCATGCCCACAGGCAAAACCTCAGTTCATCTGCGCCTCGACTCGGACGTTGCCGAGTGGTTCAAATCCCGCGGCAAGGGCCACCTGACCCGCATGAATGCCGTTCTCCGTGCTTACGTTGAAGTGCAGAAGCATTCTTCTTGACTTCAAGAAAGCCGCCCTCGCACATCTGATTAGCCTGATCCGACCGCGATGTTTCCGGTTGTCCCCATTGGCCATCACCACCTATATTCATGGCAATCAGCGACATCAATTCCCAGCCCCAATCAGAGCACCCCAAATCGGAGACACCACCTTGCCGCTTCTGCCTCAAATTCGCCTCCCTTTTCGCATCACTGTAACTGTCGCCGGAATTGCCGCCAGCCTTTCCGCCTTGCCAGCCGCGGCCCAAGCCAAACTCACCCCAGACCCACCAGCCGCGGCCCAAGCCAAGCGCTTCACCCCCGAAGTCTTCGTCAAGCTGACCCGCATCTCCGACCCCCAGATCTCCCCCGACGGCAAATCGATTGTGATTGTGGTTGGCCATCCCAACCTGAAGACCGACAAATATGACACCGACCTGATACTGGTGGACATTGCCACTCGCGAGCAGCGCATCCTGACGCATGGCAGACGCGTGGGCGGATATCCGCGGTGGTCCCCGACTGGCGACCGCCTGGCCTACATCGCCGAGGACGCCGACAAGAAAGCCCAGGTCTTCGTGCTCCCCATGAGCGGCGGCGACTCGATCCAGCTCACGCACGCCGCGACATCGGTGTCGCAGTTTGCCTGGAAACCAGACGGAACAGCCATCGCCTTTGCCGCAGCCGACGAGCTGCCCAAGCGCGAAGGCGAGGCCGAGTTTCTTGACGCGTTTGAAGTCGGCGCCAACGACTCCCTCGTGCACGGCCCCTCGCCCTCGACCCACCTCTGGCTGATCCCGGCCCCCCTGATACCTGCCCAGAACGGCGACGCCAAGCGCCTCACCTCCGGCACCTGGTCCCTGCCCGTCAGCTTTCCTCCCGGCCCGCCCTCCTCGCCCATCAACTGGACTCCAGACGGAAAATACATCGCCTTCGTCAAGGCTGAAACTCCGCTCTCCGGCGATGCGGAGCATACACAGATGGAGCTGCTCGACGCTGCAACCGGCGAGTTCCACCCGATCACGGGCCGCAAGACTCTCGAGGCCTATCCCACCATCTCGCCCGACGGACAGAAAATCTCCTACTGGTACAACACCGACGGCAAGCCGTGGAACATCACCGAAGTTCGCGTGGCGTCGCTCAGCGGCCAGGCCGACCGGTCTCTCACAGCTTCAGACATCGACCGTAATATGATGCGTTCGCTCTGGACCTCCGACAGCAAGGCCGTACTGGTTGGCGCGAACGACGGCACGACCGTGGGCCTCTGGCTGAAGCCGCTCGAAGGCACTCCGCGGCGGCTCAAGCTCGGCAATCTGACCCCCGCCAACGGCTACTGGGTGGACATCAACCTTGGCCCGAAAGATCAGTTGGCAATGATCGGCACAACGCCAGAGCGGTCTTCGGAGCTTTATTACCTGCCTACGCTCACCAGCGAGCCTGTGCGCCTGACCGACTTCAACGCCGCGCTCGATGACCTCGAACGGGGAAAGTCCGAAACAGTCACCTGGACCAGCGACAAGAAGGAACTCGACGGCGTAGTCACCTACCCGCCTGGGTTCGACGCGAAACAGAAGTATCCGCTGGTGCTCTATGTCCACGGCGGCCCGAACTCCGCGTCGAAGGAGACCTTCAACTCGATGGTGCAGTGCCTGGCCGCGCAGGGTTGGGTGGTCTTCGAGCCCAACTATCGCGGCTCGGACAACATGGGCAACGCGTTCTACGCCTGGATCTACAAGGATGCGGGAGCTGGTCCAGGCCGCGACGTCATGTCCGGCGTTGAGATGCTCCAGAAGCGGGGCTTCATCGATTCCTCAAAGATGGCCGTCTCAGGCTGGAGCTATGGCGGCTACATGACCACCTGGCTGCTCGGCCACTACGACGTTTGGAAAGCCGCGGTTGCCGGGGCCGCGGTCACCGACTGGTTCGTCATGTACACAACGTCTGACAACAGCGTCACCGTCAGGGACCAGGTGGGCGACTCACCCTACCTCGACGACAACGACAAGAGCTGGCGCGATCAGTCGCCCATCACCTTCGCCAAAAACATCAAGGCGCCCACGCTCATTCTCCACGACACAGGCGACACGCGCGTTCCGATTGCAGACTCGTATGAGCTCTTCCGTGCCCTGCTCGACAACGGCGTTACGACCAAGTTCTTTGCCTATCCGGTTCCAGGCCACTTCCCCGGCGATCCCCTTCGCGCGGCCGACGTGCGCAAACGCTGGATCGATTGGCTGGCGCAGTACCTCGGAACAACCGCGCCGGCATCCGACACGAAGCAGAAGGATGTGAAGCCGCCAGTCGCGAAATAGCCGGTTCCGGGAAAATCCTTTCGAGTGCCCCAACCTTGCCGCGGATTTGGCTTTGCGCCAAGGTTTGGACGCGGCAGAATCAATTGCGGCAATGGAATTGCCTTTCCCATGTATGCCAAGTTGTGGCAAACTAGCCTGCATGGGAAGCAAAGATAAAGGCAAAAAAGAAGCTAAGAAGGCCCCGAAGCCCAAGCCGAAACCAGAGCCCGGCCGCAAGCGCGAGGGGTTCACGCCCGCTCCCACCAAGTAGAGCGGCTCAAACCTGAAGCGCAGGACGCGCTCCCTGAACGCCAAACGGCCCTCCCGCTCGGGAGGGCCGTTTGCTTGCTGCATAACTGCGGCTGACCGACTAGGCCACCACTTCAATCCCCATCGACCGCGCCGTTCCCTTGATGCTCTTGATCGCCGTCTCTACTGAGGATGCGTTCAAGTCGGGCATCTTCTGGGTGGCAATCTCACGCACCTGCTTTTCCGTTACCTTGCCGATCTTTTCCTTGTTGGGTGTGCCCGAGCCCTTGGCGATGCCTGCGGCCTTCTTGAGCAGAACCGCGGCCGGAGGCGTCTTGGTGACGAAGCTGAAGCTGCGATCACCGTAGACCGAGATGACGACAGGGATGATGAGACCGGCCATCTCCTTGTTCGTTGTGCGAGCGTTGAACTGCTTGCAGAACTCCATGATGTTGACCTGAGCTTGGCCGAGCGCCGGACCCACGGGAGGCGCGGGCGTAGCCTTGCCGGCTTCGATCTGCAGCTTGACGTACCCTGTTACTTTCTTCGGAGGTGCCATTGTTCGATTCCTTCGGGACCAGCTGTTAGCTCCTGACCTTTAGCTCTTAGCTGATCGGTTCTCACTGCGTATTTTGGTGTTGCCCACTTAGCGTTCCCTTTTAACCGGAGCCCGCCAGGTGGGCACTTCCCGGCTAGAAGCTAAAAGCTAATAGCTAAGAGCTGCAACTACTCAATCTTTTCAACCTTGCTGAACTCGAGTTCAACCGGTGTAGAGCGGCCAAAGATGGTCACCATCACCTTCATGGTTTCGCGA
>Ga0302267_10000134_pt1 | contig 94256 bp, 96 predicted proteins | sample III_Bog_E1_3_FD_194555 | JGI IMG/M metagenome (GOLD analysis project Ga0302267, IMG submission 194555) | Peat permafrost microbial communities from Stordalen Mire near Abisko, Sweden - III_Bog_E1_3 | ecosystem: Environmental > Terrestrial > Soil > Wetlands > Peat | place: Sweden: Abisko... | reverse complement strand
CCGCCACCTGACACTGCCGGTATGGATCCGCACCGGTAGCGCCGACGCAGAGCGCCAGGTCCTGATCGCCATTGCCGCTGCTGTCATCACCGTGATCGGCGTGGTGTTCTCCATCACGATTTTGGCACTGACGCTGGCTTCTCAGCAGTTCGGCCCCCGCATGATGCGCAACTTCGTGCGCGACATCGGGAACCAGGTGACCCTCGGCATCTTCGTCGGTACCTTCGTCTACTCCGTACTCTCCCTGGTGTCGATCAGCAGCGTGAGCGCGGCGTTCGTCCCCCACCTGTCCACCTCGGTGGCCGAAGCACTGCTCCTGGTCGATCTCGGGGTGCTCATCTACTTCATCCACCACATCGCCAAGTCGATTCAGCTGCCCGAGGTCATCGCCGGCATCGCCGACGACCTCATGCGATCGATCGACGCCGAGTTCCCTGACGCGGTCGGCGCCGAGGAACCCGGATCCCAGCCGCGCTCGGGCAAGAGCGTGCCGGAGCTGCTCACGCTCATGGAAGATGATGGCGCCGCCGTCCCCTCACAGGTCAGCGGGTACATCCAGTACGTCGGCTATGCGCAATTGATCTCCATCGCCAGCCGCACGAATTCCGTGATCCGCCTGGAGCACCGCCCCGGCCACTACCTGGCCACAGGGCGGCCGCTGGCCTTCGTGTGGCCCCAGGCAGCGGCACCCGAGGTAGCCCTGGCGCTCTCCAAGGCGCATGTCACCGGTCCTCACCGGACGCTCGTGCAGGATCCGGTCTTCGCCATCGACCAGCTCGTCGAGATCGCCATCCGGGCCCTCTCGGCCGCCGTCAACGACACCTTCACGGCCCTGACGTGTATCGACTGGCTGTCGGCCGGGCTGGGCCGCGTCTCCGGTCGGGTCCTCGACGAGGGCGTCTACCGGGACGGTGCGGGCAAGGTCCGGCTCATTGAGTTCGACCCGTCCTATGCCCGCATGGTGAACCGGGCCTTCGACAAGATCCGCCAGGGCGCCCACGGCATGCCGGCCGTGCTGATCCGTCTCATCGACTCCATCGGGTCGATCGCGCTCGACACCACATCGTCGGAGCAGAGGACGGTGCTGCGACGCCAGGCCGACATGGTGCTGCGACTCGCCGAGGCGACGGTGACCGAGCCCAACGATCTGGAGGAGATCCGCTTCCGGTACGACCGGATCCCCGGCGAGGACGCCTTCGAGGTCAACCCGCAGAGCGTCACGGGCCTCGATCGCCAACGGTGAGGGAGGGCGCTCGGCGCTGATCGGTGATGCTGTGCCGCTGCCGGCGGCCGGTCTCCTACCCGCCTGCGTTGTCCGTCGGCGCTGTGGTGGTCGTGGGCGGCACGGTCGTGGTCGTGCTGACTGTCGTGCTCGTGCTGGTCGTCGTGCCCGAGTTGCCCCCACCGGTCGATCCGCCTGAGGTCGGCGCGCTGGTGGTGGTCGTGCTCCCACTGCCGGAGGTCGCGGTGGTCGTCGTGGTCGTGGTCGGGGGTGCCGCCGGGGCCACGAAGGGCACGGTCTCGCTGCGCATGGTGGTGATACTGGTCGTGGGTGTCGCCGACAGGTTGGTGCAGCTCCGTGCGGCATTCCAGCTCGTCCCCGCCGTTGTGGCCGGCGTGCCGGTCAGCGGTTGGGGGACGCCGTCGAGGATTGTGGCCGGGCGCCAGACGGCCCCGGTGACGTGACGCCCCTGGGCGGTGACGATGAGGGTGCCGCTGTCGGTCTCGGGGGCGGTGTTGTCGTAGAAGGCGAGGTTGCCCAGGCCGTAGTCGACATACGCCCCGCCCAGGTAGCCGGCGCCCAGGAGGACGTGGGTGCCGGAGCCGATCACGATGTCGGCCCCCGCCCTGATGAGCTGCTCTGCCAGCGGTTCCTGCTGGGGATTCGGGCAGGCCTGGGTTTCGGTGCCCCAGTGCACAAAGACGATCACGGTGTCCGCGCTGCGGCGAACCTGCTGGACTTCGCGTACCAGCTCGGTCGGGTCGATCGCCGAGGCGACGCCGGGTTGGGTCGATGACGCCGTCCAGGTGCTGACGAGGTTGTCGGCGATCACCTGCGTCGCCGTGATGATCGCCACCCGCTGGCCGTTGATGGTGACGCGGTAGGGCGCGAAGGCCTGCGCCGCTGTGTTGCCGATGCCGAGGATCGGGTAGCTCGCCCGTGACGCGATGGTCAGGTTCTGGGACAGCCCCTGGGCTCCGCAGTCCACGCCGTGGTCGTTGGCCTCGGTGGCGACCGACACGGTGGCGCTCTTGAGAGCGGTGATGGCCGATGCCGGTGCGTCGAAGATGTAGGGCTTGCTCTGCGGCTCGGGGCAGGTCCCGTCGGTCACCGCGGTCTCGAGGTTGACCATGCGGAGCTGTGTTCCGGAAAAGAGTTGCGGGATTGTCGAGCCGAGGGCCGTGGCGGGGTCCTTGGCCAGGTTGGTACCGACCACGCCTGCGAAATGCACGTCGCCGCCGAAGCCGAGGGTGACGGTCTTGCCGTTGCCGGTCCAATTCGGGTTGAGCGGCGAATGCTTCGGGAAACGCACCACGGTGGTGACGGCGTGGTGGGTCGCCGTCGAGGATGTGGCGGGGGGCCCCGAGCCGCCCGAGAAGAAGGCGAAATAGATCAGCAGCAGCAGGACGAGCGCGCCCCCGCCTGCGAACTGGCGGCGCCGGCGCATGACCCTTCGAGAGACCACGTCGGCACTATGGCACAGACTCCGCCCTTGACCCCCGGGCGGGCGTTCGCTGACCAGCGGATTCGCGCGACTGGCGCGATCCCGGAGAAGGGGTGCTGCGGGAGCTGTTCGGGCCGGGTGGGCCTCAGGCCGCCCAAAGGGTGTCCCAGTGGGACGCCAGCGAGGCGATCAGCCCGGTGCAGCCGGCAGCGATCATGTCGCGGCAGTCGTCGAAGACAGCGTCGTCGCCGTAATAGGGGTCGGGGACATCGGCGGCGGCCCCCGCAGCAGGGTCGAACGACCGGAGGAGCGCCAGACGGCCGGGGTCGGCACCCAGGCTGCGCAGGGTCTGCTGGTGGCGCCGGTCGAGGGCGACCATGAGGTCGATGCTCCCCAGGTCGGCGGAGACGAACTGGTGCGCCACGTGCCTGTCGTCGGGATATCCGGCCCGGCCCAATGCCCGCTGGGCCAGCTCATGCATGGGCTCGCCTTCGTGCCACGGTCCGGTGCCGGCGCTGCGCACGTCGAGCCGGTCGCCCAACGAGGTCCCGTCGGTGAGTTCTGTGGAGGCCGCCAGCGCCCGTGTGATCACCTCGGCCATGGGAGAGCGGCAGATGTTCCCGGTGCAGACGAAGACGATGCGATAGGGCTGCTCGCCGATCGGATCCGGAGGCAGGACGAGGCCACGTGGGCGAGCTGCGCCCGGTCCGCGTGCGCTCACTGCGGCGCGTACTCGTCGCGGAGCGACTTCTTGACGATCTTGCCGGTGCCGGCCCTCGGCCAGTCGGCGCGGATCTCGAGTTGCTCCGGGATCTTCTGCGTCATCAGCCCGGCCGCACGGCAGTAGGAGACCACGTCGGCCAGTTCGAGGCCGTCCGCCCCCTCGGCCAGCTGCACGACGGCGCACACGCGCTCGCCACGCTCGGTGTCGGGCAGCCCGATCACAGCGACTTCGACCACCGCGGGATGGGTGTAGAGCAGGTCCTCGATCTCTTTGGCGCTGATGTTCTCGCCCTTGCGCACGATGACGTCCTTCAACCGTCCGGTGAGGTTCAGGTGCCCGTCGGCCCGCAGCCGGCCCAGGTCGCCGGTTCGGAAGTAGCCGTCCTCGTCGAAGGCGTCGGCGTTCAACGCCGGGTCGGTGTAGCCGTGGAACACCATGGGGCCCTTCACCCGCACCTCGCCCTCCTCGTCCGGCCCGGCCTCGCGGCCGTCCAACGTCACGATGCGCACGTCGGCCCCTTCCACCGGCTTCCCGTCGGTGTTGGCCAGCTGCTCGTCGGTGTCGTGCGGTGAGCCGTTGGCGATCATCGGCACCTCGGTCATGCCATACCCGTGCACGACGCCGCGTCCGCCGATTTCGTCGCGTACCTCGTAGTGGACTTCGGGCGGCTTGGCCGCTCCGCCGCCCGACATGAGCCGCAGCGTGGGCAGGATCGGCTCATCGGGCGTCTTCCGTTGCTCGCCGAGATAGGCCACGTAGAACGCCGTGCTCCCGCCGACCATGGTGGCCCCGTGCCGTCGGAAGAGGGGCAGCACGTCCGGTGCCGAGAAGGCCTCCACCAGGATGGCCGGGAATCCCATGGACAGCATGGTCACGAGGTAGTCGGGACCTGCGATGTGGGCGAAGGGGAAGGCGATGGAGCCGACGTCGTCGGGCCCCATGTCGAGGGCGCGGGCGAGTCCCCAGCCGCCGGCGATCAGCGTCTGGTCGGTGTGCTGCACGCCCTTGGGGTCGGCCGTCGAGCCCGACGTGTAGTAGATCCAGCGAATCGGGGCGTCCTCGGCTGCCGTGCCCTCGGGTGGTGGCGGCAGGACGGCCGGGTCGCCCTCGGGGAGCCCGGCACCGGTGCTGAGAATGGTCGGCGGGGAGGCGACACCCGCCAATGCCCCCTCGGCGATGGCGGCGAAGTCGGTGCCCCGCCAGGTGGCGGGGATGACGAAGAGCTCGGCCCCGGTCTGGCGCAGCGCGAAGCCCACCTCACGTTCGCGATAGAGGTGGATGATCGGGTTCTGGACGGCGCCGAGGCGGGCCAGCGCGATGGACAGGACGACGGTCTCGATCCGGGTCGGGAGTTGCCACGAGACGACGGAGCCGGTCGTGATGCCCATCCCGTAGAGGCCGGCCGCCACCCGCTCGACGCGGTCACGGAACTGGCCGGAGGTGACCGTCTCGCCGTCCGCGGCAATGAGCAGGGGGTGGTCCGGCGACACCTGTGCTCGGCGGTCGACCAGCTCCCACATGGTGCGGGCGCCGGTGAGTATGTCGGTCGTGGTCATGACGTCTCCTTCCGGGACCACTCTCATAGCAGCTGGCGGCGAGGGGCCGGGGCAGCAGTGCCGCGCCTGGAGGGGTCGAGGCACGGCACAATGGTCCAATGGCGAGACGTCCGGTGCACACTGACGCACGATCCTCCGACGAGGGGGGCGCCGGCGGCGGTGGCGCCAAGAAGGAAGTCGATCGCCGGCGCCAGGTCGGATTGATCGGCATGGTCGTGGCGGTCATCCTCCTGGGATGGTTCGCCGTGGCCAACACCAGGAGGGTGCAGATCGACTTCTGGGTCTTCCACCGACAGGCACCCCTGATCCTCGTCATCCTGATTTCTGGCCTGCTCGGGGCCGTGATCGCCCTCCTGATCATGCGGCGTAAGCCCAAGCCCGAGGCATAGTGCCCGGCTCCCGGGGGGATGGTCCGGCGGATCGGCGGGGCGACTCCGGCATCCTGATCACCGACTGTGGCCTTGTTGCAGGTCCATGACCGCGTGCCGATCCTGGTTGCCGGGTTCTAAGCTGCAGGCGGTGGAGACAGGCGTGGAGGCAGACACGAAGGGACACGATCTCGTTGTGGGCCCGCTCAGGGCGTGCCAACATGGGTCCCAGGTGGTTGTGGAGATCCCAGGGGGTAAGTGGTAGTGCCGCTTTCGGACCACGAACAGCGCATTTTGGCTGAGCTCGAGGAGTCGCTGGTTCGCCAGGATCCCGAGTTCGCGGAGCGCGTGCGATCGGAGACCGTGTACCGGCACGCCGGCCGCTACTGCAAGTGGGCCGCCGTCACCTTCGTCCTCGGCGTGGTGATCCTCGTCGCCTTCTACAGCAAGTCCGTCATCGCCGGGTTCATCGGCGTCGTGATCATGTTCGCCTCCGCCGTCTGGTTCGAGCGCAACCTCCGCCGCATGGGACGCGCCGGGTGGCACGACCTGACGCGGTCGAAGGACGGCGAACCGAAAGCTGCCGGGGCGACCAACGGGATCGAGAGCGCGGTCAGCGACGCCCGTGACTGGTTCCGCTCCCGCTTTCACCGGCGCGAGGGCTGAACGCCGAGCGGGGCTGGCACCGGTTCCGCTGATCCGGTGACGCGGATGCCGCAGTTCGGCTCCGGGCCGCGGTAACAATCCTCCTGTGGCAGATCTCGCCCTCGCCGTCGACATCGGCGGCACCAAAATGGCCGCCGGGCTGGTGGCCCCCGACGGCACGCTGCTGGAACGGGCGCTGCAGCCCACGCCCCCGTCGGGCGGTCCGGATGACGCCGAGATCTTGTGGGACGTCCTGGCCGGCGTGGTGCACGAGGTCACCGACCGGGTGGGGTCGACGGACCGTCTCGTGGTTTGCGGCACCGGGTGCGGAGGCCCGATGAGCCTGGGCGGGGACGAAGTGTCGCCGTTGAACATCGCCGGGTGGCGCTCCTTCCCGTTGCGTGCCCGCCTGGCGGCGTTGACCGGGCTCCCCACGTTCGTCGACAACGATGCGAAGGCGCTCGCACTCGGCGAGGGGTGGGTCGGAGCCGCCGCCGGCCACGACGACTACATCGCCATGGTCGTGTCGACCGGGGTGGGTGGGGGCATTGTGCTCGACGGCCGCCTGCTCAACGGACGGCACGGCAATGCGGGCCACGTCGGCCACATCATCGTTGTCCCGGATGGACGGAATTGTGTGTGCGGCAGCCGGGGCTGCCTGGAGGCGGAGGCGTCGGGGACGGCGCTGGCGGCTCTGACCGGTCAGCCGGCCCGGCTGGCCTCGCCCGAATGGGTGGCGCGCACGGGCATGCTCGTCGGTCGTGCCATCGCGGCCGTCGCCGTCCTGCTCGACCTGTCGCTGGCGGTCGTCAGCGGATCGGTGGCGCTTGGTTTCGGCGAGCCCTTCTTCGAGGCGGCCCAGTCGGAGATCGATGGGATCTGCCGGATTGCCTTCGCACGCGGGGCACGGGTCGTGCCGGGTGGCCTCGGAGACGGCGGCCCGCTCGTCGGGGCGGCCCGGGTAGGGCTCTGTGGGGCGGGGATGGCGCCATGAGTGCCACGGTGTCGGACGGCGGTGGGCCACGCCGGGGCTGGGGCCGGGAGGCCCGGGTCGTGCTGCGGGCGCTCGGGCCCCGACCCGGGCTCTGGTGGGCTTCGGCCGGCGCCCTGCGCCGCCTGGCCCGCCACGGTTGGTGGCATCGGGCCCCCTTCCTGCCGCTGCCCGGGGACGACTATTGGCGCTTCCGCCTCGTGACCGCCTACGGCGGGGACGGCCATACCGGCGAGCTCACGCCAGAGGACGTCCGGGCCTACGTGCGCTGGTGTCAGAGGTCACGGCCCGGTCGCGGATAGCCTCTGCGGGGTATGGAGCGGGTGCTCCTCCTCAATGCGACCTATGAGCCGCTGGCCCTCGTCTCGGATCGTCGTGCCGTCGTTCTGATGCTGGCGGGGCGTGCCGAGGCCGTTGCGGTCCGCGCCGACTGCAGCGTCTTCCATTCTTCTCGCCTCTCTGTCGACGTGCCGTCGATCGTCCGGCTCTCGCACATGGTGCGCATCCCACGCTGGGCGCGCACGCCGCCGGTCACCCGCCGCTCCGTCCTGCGTCGCGACGGTGGGATCTGCGTTTACTGCTCCGAACCGGCCGACACCATCGACCACGTGATCCCGCGCAGTAGGGGCGGGACCCACGAGTGGTCCAATGTCGTCGCCGCCTGCAAACGCGACAACCTCGTCAAGGCCGACCAGCTTCTCTCGGAGTTGGGCTGGACGATGCGTGTCAAGCCGGCTCCTCCGGACGGGCACCTCTGGCGGTTGCGGCATCTGTCGGATGTGGACCCGTTGTGGGAGCCGTATCTCGCGGCGGCATCCTGAGGATTGCCCACTTTCCCGTCCCTCTTCGACGTCGAGCAGTTCCGCACCGAGACGCGACGGAGTGCCGTCGTTCGTGACGTGAGGGGACCGACGTTGGTGCTCGGCAGCACGCAGTCGACCGAGCTCTTCGACGCCACGGCCATGCGGGAGCGCGCGGTCGACCTGGAACGGCGGCGCGGTGGGGGAGGAGCGGTGTACCTCGCCCCCGGTGGGCAGCTGTGGGTCGACGTCTGGATCCCACGGGACGACCCGCTGTGGGTCGTCGACGTGTCTGCTGCCGCCGAGTGGGTCGGGTCGTGGTGGACAGAAGCGCTGGCCTCTCTCGGACAGCGCGGTGTGGAGGTACACCGCGGCCGCTCGGTGCCCGGTGCATCCGGCGATCTCGTGTGCTTCGCCGGCCGCGGGCCCGGCGAGGTGTTCCACGACGGTCGCAAGGTCGTCGGCCTTTCGCAGTGGCGGGCTCGAGAAGGGGCCCTGTTCTCCTCGTGCGCATACCTGCATTGGGATCCGGCGCCGCTGCTGGCCCTGGTCGATGTGGGAGAGGACGCCCGCGCCGACCTGACGCTCCGACTCGCGCTGGTGGCGGCCGGGTTGGCGGACCTCGAGCCGTCGGCGGCCGATGTCGTGGCCCTCCGGTCGGCGCTGCTGCATTCGCTTCCCACCTTCGCGGTGACGGGCCCGCCGGCCACCTAGGCGCGCCGCCCGAACCTCCTTCTCTCCTCCTTCTCTCCTCCCTTTCGCCCCACCTTCCGCCTTCGCCCCCCGGTTGGTGGCGCGCGCCCCGGTCCCGGCCGCTGGGACAGATCCAGGAGGCGGGGCGCGGTGGGCTCCCCGACACCGCTTTTCGGTGCCTGGTGGGCCGGGGGCGCCCTGGGGGGTTTCAGTTGTGTTGCAGTGGGCGTAAGTGGTTGTGCCGTGTGGGAAAAGGGTTTAAAGTGGCGCGCAGTGGAGTGAAGGGCGTCAGAGGACGCAATCCAGGGAGCGTCGTGGGAGATACAGCTGGTGGCAGGCTTCGTAGGGAGATACGAGCATTCGCTCGACACCAAGGGCAGGGTGATCCTGCCGGCGAAGTTCCGCGGCCAATTCGAGCGGGGCGGCTATCTCACCCAGAACTCCGAAGGCTGTCTGGCGTTGTGGACGCCGGGGGAGTTCGAGCGGCAGATGGACGCGATGCAGGAGAAGACGGACTCGGGTCGCGCCGATCGGAACCGGGCCCGAATTTGGGCAGCCAACTCAGCCGAGGTCGAAATCGATCGGCAGGGACGCATGCCGATCCCGGCACATCTACGGGCGTTCGCCCAACTCGAGGCCGAGGTGCTGGTGCACGGAGCCATCGATCGGGTGGAGCTGTGGAATCCGGCGGCCTGGTCCGAGCGGGTACTGCCGGAGGAGAGCTGGTTGCTGGACGACGAGGCCTAGCGACAGACACGACAGACACGACAGACACGACAGACACGACAGACACGACAGACAGGACACGCCACAGGACCCTCAGCACCACCACAACGACATGCAGGACGCACTGGACCATGTGCAGCTCCTCGACCGGCGCGCTGGAAGGCCACTCCACCCACCTCCACGTTGGTCGTTCGGATCTCCACTTCCCTCTCGACCCACCGGCCGGGGGGCTGCAGATGGCCCACTCGTTCGAACACATTCCCGTGCTGCGCGACGAAGTGGTCTCGCTGTTCGCATCCGTACCTTCCGGCGTCGTCGTCGACGCGACCGTTGGGGGAGGCGGTCACGCCGAGGCGTTGCTGCAGGCGTACGACTCCCTGCGCATCGTCGGGCTGGACCGTGATCCCGCGGCACTGGAGGCGGCCCGAGAGCGGTTGTCCTCCTTCGGCGACAGGGTCACGCTCATGGCGGCACCCTTCTCCACGCTGGAAACGGTTCTCTCCCGGCCCGGGTTCGGGCCCGTGGCGGGCGTGCTCCTCGACCTGGGCGTCAGTTCCCCCCAGCTCGACTGGTCCGAGCGGGGGTTCTCGTTCCGCCAGGACGGGCCGCTCGACATGCGGATGGATCCGACCAGCGGCCCGACGGCCGCCGACCTGGTCAACACCCTCTCCGTGGGGGACTTGGCAGCACTGTTCCGGGAGAACGGAGAAGGCAAACTGTCCGGGCGCATCGCCCGCGCCATCGTTCAGGCCCGGCCACTGACCACCACGGGGGAGTTGGCCGAAGTCGTGGCGTCGGCTGTTCCGGCGGCGGTCCGCCGGAAGGGTCACCCGGCCCGGCGGGTCTTTCAAGCACTACGCATCCAGGTGAACGACGAGCTGGGCCAACTCGAGGCCGCCCTGCCTGCCGCCCTGTCACATGTTGCGGTCGGCGGCGTGTGCGCAGTCATCAGCTACCACTCGGGCGAGGACCGGCTGACGAAGCAGGTCTTCGCCGAAGCGGCCTCGGGCGGGTGTGTCTGCCCGCCGAGCCTGCCGTGCGTCTGCGGTGCGGTGGCCCGCCACCAGCTCGTCTTCCGTGGTGCGCACAAGCCCTCGGCGGCAGAGATTTCCGCCAACCCTCGTTCCGAGAGCGCCCGCCTGCGGGCCATCGTACGCACGGAAGCCGACGTGGCCTGATGCCACCTCCCCCCGCAGCGACGGCGACGGCGACGGCGACGGCGACGGCGACGCGCCGGCACGCTTCCGCATCTGCTCACAGCGCCGTTCCCCGCCGGGCGGGCCGGGGCGCAGAAGCTCCTGCGACCCGGCGTGCTCCGCTCCGGGTCGTCCCGACACGCACGCGGCGCGGCATTCGAGGGGGCCGCACCGCTGCCGGTGGGGGAAGGCTCCTCACCATCATCTCGGTGGGCATGGTGGTGGTCGCCCTGCTCGCCGTTGTGGTGGGTCAGGCCTTCCTGGCCAACGGTCAGGTCAAGCTGGCCGGCCTGCAGCACGAGCTCTCCGTCGAGCAGAGCGCGCACCGCCAAGCCGAGTTGGCCGTGGCCAAGCTCGAGACACCGACGCGGATTGTGGCGGATGCGACGACGCAGCTGCACATGGTCAATGCCAGCCCCATTGAGTTGCCCTATGTCTCCCTGTCCGTGCCCCTCCCAACCCCGAAGGTGACGCCCGCACCCCCTCCACCCCCGCCGACAACCTCCCCGGCGGGAGCGGGCGCGGGCGCGGGCGCGCCGGCGGGGGGCGCAACGAGTGGGAGCAGCGGAGCGAGCGGGAGCTCGCCTACCTCAAGCACCAGTAGCACCCCGAGCTCGACGTCCGCTGGGACCACGACGGCGACCACGACGCCGTGAGCGTCCCGACCCGACAAGACCCTGGGCGCGCGCGCGCTGGTTCGGGCCGCCAGAGCAGCTCCACGACGGGAGCACGCCGGGCCAGAACGGCTTCGGAAGGGGCCCCGTCGCGCACAGCACGAACGAGCACTCCATCGGCCCGGTCGTCCTCGACCGGCACCCGTCCGGCCCGGCCGGCACGTCCGGCACGTCCGGCACGTCCGGCACGTCCGGCACGTCCGGCACGTCCGGCGCGCCCCACCCGCCCGGCCCGGCCGACCGCTCCGGGAGACGGCCGACCCGCCGTGCCCCGCCGTCCAGCTGTCGCCCGGCCTGCGACGGGGACGCGGGCCCGGCAGCGTCCGCACCGCCCACCGACCAAGGTCGCCCGGCCGCGTCAGCGACGCGGTTGGGAGAGCGGGACCTTCACGCGTCGGGTGCGGCTCATCCGCATGGTGCTCATCCTCGCCATGCTGCTGGTGGTGGCCCGGCTCATCGACGTCCAGGTCCTGCATTCCAGCTCCTATGAGGCGGCGGCTCGCGGGGAATCCTCCATCTCGGTCTCCTTGGCCTCGCTTCGTGGGGGCATTTACGACCGCGACGGCGCGCCGCTTGCCCTCTCCGTCCCCACCGATGACGTCGTCGCCGACGATTTCCAGATCCCTCATCCGGTGCGCACCGCCGAGGCGCTCTCGCCCATCATCCACGTGCCGGTGGCGACGCTGGCCGCTGAGCTGCACCGCCCGACGGGCTACGTGGTCCTGGCCCGCCAGCTCCCCCAGTCGACGGGGCAGACGATCTCGACGGACGCCTTCCCCGGCATCTCGCTCATCGCCGACTCCCATCGGGAGGTGCCGAACGGGAACCTCGCCGCACCCGTCGTCGGGTTCACGAACGCCGCCGGCAAGGGCGGGGGCGGGTTGGAGTACGGGGACAACACTCTGCTGGCCGGTGTCGACGGCAAGGAGACGATCATGCAGTCACCCGCCGGGGTGACGCTGCCCCAGTCCCCGGTCACGCAGCAGGTGGCCTCGAGTCCGGGCACCGGCCTGGAGCTCACCCTCGACTCACAACTGCAGTACGAGTCCGAGCAGGCACTGGCCAAGTCGATCGAGAGCTCGAATGCCACCAGCGGCACCGCTGTCGTCATGGACGTGAAGACGGGCCAGATCCTCTCCATGGCGAACCTCGTCGCCACCCATCCGGCAGCGCTCGGTGCGGCGCCTACCACCACCCCGTCAGACCCCGGGGGAGTGGTGCCGATCGGCCCCAACGACGCCATCAACGAGGCGCCGAGCAACCTGGCCGTGACCCAGCTCTACGAGCCGGGTTCGGTCTTCAAGCTGGTGACCTTCTCGGCGGCGTTGCAGGATGGCCTCATCAACCCCAACTCCGTGTTCACGGTGCCCGACCAGATAAGCCTGGACGGGTCGACCTTCCACGATGCCGAGCCACACCCGACCGAGCAGCTCAGCGCCACGCAGATCCTGGCCCAGTCATCCAATATCGGGACCGGACTGATCGCCCAGGGCGTGGGGGAGCAGCGCTTGCTCAACCAGGTGAAGGCGCTCGGCTTCGGGCAAGCGACCGGGTTGAACTTCCCGGGAGAGTCGCCGGGCCTCCTGGCGACGGCCGCCCAATGGGAGCCGACCGACTACGTCTCCCTTCCCATCGGCCAGGTCGATGCCGTCAGTGCGCTGCAGGTGCTCGATGCCTACAACGCTGTGGCCAACGGCGGCATCTACGTGGCGCCGAAGCTTGTGCAAGCCACGGTCAGTCCGTCAGGCGCTCTGACCAACACCGCTCCTTCGGCGACCCACCAGGTCTTCTCCCCCTCGGTCGACTCCGAACTGTCCACCATGCTGGAGCAGGTCGTGAACGAGGGCACGGGAACCAGCGCCGCCGTCCCGGGCTACACCGTGGCCGGCAAGACAGGTACCGCCCAGATCCCCACGGCCGGCCACGACTCCTACATCACCGGCGCCTACATGGCGTCCTTCGTGGGGTTCGCGCCGGCCGCCAACCCCACCCTGTCCATGATCGTGGTGCTGGACCGGCCGACGCCGATCTTCGGCGGCACGGTGGCAGCGCCGGTGTTCTCGCAAATCATGAGTTACGCGCTCCACCGTTACGACATCCCCACCACCCCGGGAGCCTCGACGCCCGCCTCGACGCCCGGCACGACGCCGACGTCGACGTCCGACCAGGCCCAGGACATCACGTGACACTGGTGCACACGCCCGTTGCGGCCGTCTCGCAAGGGTGTCCGAGGCATGCAACGCTGTCGGTTCGACCATGCCACTCGTGCCCATGAACCTCCTCTTCGACGACATAGAGGTGATCGAGTCCGTCGGCGACCCCTCCGCGGTCGAGGTGGGCGGCATTTCGCACGACAGCCGCCGAGTCGTCCCGGGGGATCTGTTCTGCTGCGTGCCCGGCCGCGTCAGTGATGGGCACACCCACGCCCTGGAGGCGGTGGACCGCGGCGCTATCGGCCTCCTGTGCGAGCACTTCATTCCCGAGCTGATCGACCACGAGGTCGTGCAGACGCGGATCGCGCCCGGCACCATGCGCCCGGTCATGGCGCGACTGGCCGCCGCTTTCTACGGCTTCCCCGCCCGCGATCTGTTGATGATCGGCGTGACCGGGACCAACGGCAAGACCACGGTGACCCAGTTGCTCGGTGATCTCCTGAGCGCGGCCGGACGTCCGACCAATGTCATGGGGACGCTGTCGGGGACGCGGACGACTCCCGAAGCAACCGAGGTGCAGCGAGTGCTGGCCGGGGTGCGCGACCGCCAGAAGTCCGACGGCCATCGTCACGCGGTGGCCATGGAGGTGTCGAGCCATGCCCTGGTCCAGTCGCGGGTGGAAGGCATCCACTTCGACGTGGCGGTCTTCACGAACCTCAGTCACGACCATCTCGACTACCACGGGTCCATGGAGGAGTACTTCGAGGCGAAGGCCACGCTGTTCACCCCGAGCCACGCGCTCGTGGGCGTGGTCAACGCCGACGACCCCTGGGGGCAACGCCTGCTCGATCGCGCCCGCATACCGATGATCGCGGTGCACCATGGTGACGCCACCGACATTGTGCTGCGGGCCGGCCATTCCGAGTTCACCTGGCGCGGGCAGCGGATCGCCACACCACTGACGGGTGCCATCAACGTCGACAACGCCCTCCTGGCGGCCGAGGCCGCCCTGGCCCTCGGCGAATTGGAACTCGGTCCGGCGGAGATCGCGCGGGCCATGGCCCACCTGGGCCCGGTCCAGGGCCGGCTGCAGGTCATTGCGGCGCCAGGGCCGGCCGGAACGACGGGGGAGAGCCGGAAGGGCACCGAAGGGGCGGCCGATGCCGCCGGCGGCGACCGTCCGTCCTTCACGGTCCTGGTCGACTACGCGCACACTCCGGCCGGTCTCGAGGTCGTGCTCGGTGAGGCGCGGGGGCTGGCGCCCGCCGGCCGGGTGCTCTGTGTCTTCGGCTGCGGCGGGGACCGCGACCGGACCAAGCGCCCCCTGATGGGAGCGGCGGCGGCGCATCTGAGCGATCTGGCCGTCCTCACGTCCGACAACCCGCGCCAGGAGGACCCGCTGGCCATCATGGAGGAAGTGCTCGGCGGTATTCCCGGGGGGCGGTCCAACCCCGGCGTCGTCGTCGAGCCCGATCGCGGCATCGCCATCCGTCTGGCGCTCGATGCGGCCCGGCCCGGCGACGTCGTCGTCATTGCGGGCAAAGGCCACGAGACGTACCAGGAAGTGGCGGGGCGCCGCTTTCCCTTCGACGATGCGGTCGAGGCCCGCAGGGCCCTTTCGACGCGCTTCGGGTCGGATCCGCTGACCTGGACGACGCCGGGTCGAACGACGCCCGCGGGCGCCTCCGTCTCGGTGCACGCGGAATCGGCTCCTCTGCACTCTCCGCCGGAGGCCTGACACCACGTGCTCGGCCTGCTTGTCTCGGGAAGCGTCGCTCTGTGGATCGCCATCCTTTTCACCCCTTTCCTGATTCGCTACTTCCGCCAGCGTGAGCTGGGCCAGCACATCAGGGAAGACGGCCCTGCCTCCCATTCGGCCAAGGCGGGGACGCCGACGATGGGCGGCATCGCCATCGTGGGGGCCACCGTCATCGGCTACGCCATCGGCCACATCGGCACCGAGATCAGCTTCTCTCGCACCGGCTATCTGACCATCGGTGCCGTGGTGGCGTTCGGTCTCATCGGCTACCTCGACGACTACATCAAGGTCCATCACAAACGCAGTCTCGGGCTGAACAAGCGGGGGAAGTCCGGGGCGCAGATTGCCTGCGCGCTGGTTTTCGCCGTGTTGTCGGTGTACTGGGCCCACACATCGACGGCGCTGTCCTTCACCCGCATCGACGTGATCGGCATCAATCTCGGGCCAATCGGATGGATCGTGTTCGCCGTGGTGGTCATGGTCGGCGCCTCCAACGCCGTGAACATCACCGACGGCGTCGACGGTCTGGCGGCAGGGTCAGGGACCTTCTGCTTCGCGGTCCTCTCGATCATGGGGTACTGGATCTTCCGGCACTTCTCGATCTATCACGTGCTGCCGGCGTCGGCCGTCGACCTGGCGCTGGTCGCAGTGGCCCTGGCGGGCGGCTGCATCGGCTTCCTGTGGTGGAACGCGGCGCCGGCCAAGATCATCATGGGCGACACCGGTTCGCTGGCCATAGGCGCGGGCCTGGCCGCGTTGTGCTTGTTGCTCAACCTCGACCTGCTGCTGCTGATCATCGGGGGGCTCTTCGTCATGGAGACGGTCTCGGTCATTCTGCAGATCATCAGCTTCCGCGCCTTCCATCGCCGCATCTTCCGGATGGCCCCGATCCACCACCACTTCGAGCTCGGCGGCTGGCCCGAGACCACGGTGATCGTCCGCTTCTGGATACTCGGCGGGCTCTTCTGCGCCCTAGGTCTCGGCATCTTCTACGGGGACTACCTCACGGTGGCGAAGTTCACGTGAGCGGCTTCGTCGACGAGGCGCGTGTCACAGGACCGGCGCCCGGAGCGGTCCGCCACTTCGGGCGCTCCGTGGGGGAGACTGAGCCCATGCATCGGGTGTCGGACCGGGCAGCGTGGCGCGCCCGCGCCCAGAAGGAGTGGGCGCGATGACGCTGACACGCAGCACGGTCCCGTCACAACGGCACACGATGCCCCGGCCCCGCCGGGCGCCCGCCACCAAGGCGAAAGCGAAGACGACGGCGAAGGCGACGACCGCGGCCCCGCGGTCGTCGGTGCACCGCCAGGCCGCCGTGTCCGCCACCGCCGGCATCCGCATCGGCCACCACCGGGTCTCGGTCTCGACGCTGCTGCTCCTCGATGTCGTCCTGCTCTGCCTCATCGGACTCGTGATGGTCGGTTCGGCGTCCTCGGTCGTCTCCATCGCCACCTACGGTTCGCCGTGGGCCATCCTCATCAGGGAGGCCATGTGGATGGCGATCGGCGCCATCGTGCTCTGGCTGGCCCTCCGCTTCGACTACCGCAAGCTGCGGCGCTTCAGCCCACTGCTCATGCTGGTGACGGTCGGCCTCCTCTTCGTCGTACTGGTCCCGGGGCTCGGCGTGCACGCAATGGGCTCCAGCCGCTGGGTCGGCTTCGGGCAGTTCCGCCTGCAGCCATCCGAGCTGATGAAACTGGCCCTGACCTTGTTCGCCGCCGACTTCATCACCCGCCGCCTGGACGAGGACGCCGCCGACCGCCGCATCATCGGGCCGCTGCTCATCGTGACCGGCTTCGCCTGCGTGCTCATCCTGGCCCAGCCGGACATGGGCACGGCCATGGTCCTCGGCTTCATCGCCCTGGCCCTCCTGTTCGTCTCGGGCGTGCGTCTCGGCCCCGTCATGAAGGTCATGGCGGCGCTGGTCGGCCTGGCCCTGATTGTGGCGGTGGCATCGCCCTACCGCCGGGCCCGTCTGCTCTCCTTCATGGACCCTTCGGCGCACAGCTCGGGCTCGGGGTACCAGGTCATGCAGTCGCTCATCGGCCTGGGGTCCGGCCACTTCGTCGGCTCCGGCCTCGGCGGCGGCCAGGCCCAGTGGGGCTTCCTGCCGAACGCACACACCGACTTCATCTTCTCGGTCATCGGCGAGCAGCTCGGGATCGTCGGGGCGCTGTTCGTGCTCGCCCTCCTGGGCGGGTTCATGTGGCTCGGCATCAGGGCCGCCGTGCAGTCGTCCGACCGTTTCGGTGCGCTCCTCTCACTCGGGCTGGTGGCCTGGGTGGGGGCGGAGACCCTCATCAACGTCGGGGCGGTCATCGGTGTGCTGCCCGTCACCGGGATCCCGCTCCCGTTCATCTCCTTCGGGGGCTCGTCGTTGGTGATCACCATGGCGGCGGCCGGCATCCTCATCAACGTCGCCCGCCGGGGCGAGGCCGGGACCGTCCTACGGGTGGCCGGGTCGGGCCGCCGACCGGCTGTCACGGCCCGGGGTCGGTGACCACACGGCGCGGCATTGTGATTGCGGGTGGCGGGACGGGCGGCCACATCGTCCCTTCGCTGCAGATCGCGCGGGCCCTGGTCGAGCGGGGGCATGCGGCGGGGTCGATCGAGCTCTACGGCTCGCGTCGGGGACAGGAGGCCACGACGTGGCCGACGCTCGAGTTTCCCCACACCCTCCTCCCCGGCCGAGGGATACGCCGCAGCGTGCGACCCTCCGCCTGGTGGGCCAATGCGGGAGCGGTCGCCGGCCTGGCCTGGGCCTGCGTGCAGGCGGTCGTCTCCTTCCTGCGCCGCCGACCCCGGGTCGTCGTGATCGTGGGCGGGTACGCCAGCTTCCCGGCGGGAGTGGCCGCTCTGTGTACCCGGGTGCCCTTGGTCTGCATGACCACCGACTCGGTGCCGGGGGCCGTCAACGGCCTGCTCGGTCGCTTCGCCGCGGCCAATGCCGTGGCCTTCTCCGGGACGGACCTGCCCCGGGCCCACGTGACCGGAACCCCGGTCCGGCCCCAGCTCGCCACCTTGCGACGGGACGTCGAGGGCCGGGCCGCCAGCCGGGTGGCGTTGGACCTGCCTCCGGATCGCCAGACCGTGGCCTGTGCCGGCGGTTCGCTCGGCGCCCGGCAGGTCAATCGAGCCGTGGCCGATCTGGCTGCCGCCTGGGCCACCCACGGCGACCGCTCCCTCTATCACGTGACCGGACGACGTGACTACGTGGCGTTTGCGCCTGATGCGGCGGCGACGGCGGACGGGGACGACGGGCCCGGCCTCCGCTACCGGGTGGTGCCCTTCGAGGACAAAATGCCCGACTTCTACAACGCAGCCGACGTGTGTGTGGTCCGGGCCGGGGCCATGACAGTCGCCGAACTACTGGTCTCGGGTGTCCCCGCCATCCTGGTGCCACTGCCGGGCGCGCCGCGCGACCACCAGACGCGCAACGCCCAGGCCTTGGTCGACATGGGCGTCGCGGTGCACATCCCGGACAGCGAGTGCACCGGACCTCGGCTCGCGGTCGAGCTCAATGCGCTCCTGGCCGATCCGGGCCGTCTCCACGCCATGCGCGAGGCGGCCCGGGAGAACGGTCACCCCGATGCGGCAGCCCGCGTCGCCGAACTGGTGGACGCCCATGCCCGCTGAGGAGGCCCTCGACCTGGAGGTCCCCCGGCGCATCCACGTCGTGGGCATCGGCGGGGCAGGCATGAGCGCTATCGCACTCGTGTTGCGGGACATGGGCCACCACGTATCGGGGTCGGACCTGAAGGACTCGCCGGTGGCCGAGCGGCTGCGCTCGCACGGCATCACAGTGGCGGTCGGGCACGGACCCGAGCACGTGGTGGGCGCCGACGCTGTGACGTATTCACCGGCGGTCCAATCGGAGAACCCCGAACTGGTCGAGGCCCGCGCCCGGGGCATCCGGGTGGCACCCCGCTCCGAAATACTGGCGGCCATCTGCGCCACCCGCCGTTGCCTCGCCGTATCGGGCACGCACGGGAAGACCACGACGGCCTCCATGCTCTCGCTGATTCTGGTCGAGGCCGGTATGCGACCCTCCTTCGTCATCGGTGCCGACGTCAACGAAATCGGGACGAACGCCGTGTGGGACACCGGGGAATGGCTCGTTGTCGAGGCGGACGAGAGTTACGGCACCTTCCAGGCGATCGCGCCGGACCTGGCCGTCCTGACCAACGTCGAGCCCGACCATCTCGACTTCTACGGGACCTTCGACGTGTTGCGTGCCGCGTTCGCCGATTTCGTGGCCGGAGCCCGCCTGGGTGCGGTCGTCAGTGCCGATGACCCCGAGGCGGCGACCATCGGCCGGGAACACGGCGCGACCACCGTCGGGTCCGACCCCGGGTCGACCTATGTGATGGAGCACCTCGATCTGCAGCGCAGTTCAGTGTCCTTCTCACTGCGGGGGCCGGAGGGAGAGCTGGGCGCGATCGCCATCGGCGTCCCTGGGCTGCACAACGCCCGGAACGGAGCCATGGCCGTCGTGGCGGCCCTGCAGGCCGGCGCACCCTTCGCGGCGGCCCAGGCCGCCATGGCCCGCTTCGCCGGGGTGACCCGGCGCTTCGAGTTCCGCGGCGAAGCCAATGGGGTGACCTTCGTGGACGACTACGCCCATCTCCCGGCGGAGGTGCGCGCCGCCCTGGCCACGGCCCGGACCGGCGGGTGGGCCCGCGTCGTCGCCGTGTTCCAGCCGCACCGCTTTTCACGCACGGCGGCGCTGGCATCGGGATTCGGCACGGCCTTCGCCGACGCCGATGTGCTGGTCGTGACCGATATCTACAGCGCGGGCGAACGGCCCGTTCCCGGAGTGTCGGGGCGCCTGGTGGCCGAGGCCGTCCGGGAACAGGACCCCCGGCTCCCGGTCACCTATGCGGCGGGTTGGGAGGAGTTGCGCCAGGTCGTGGGCACGACGCTGCGCTCCGGCGACCTCTGCCTGACGCTGGGCGCCGGTGACCTGACGATTCTGCCTGACCAGCTGCTCGAGGCGCCCCAATGGTGACGCCGGGCGACGAAATGCGCAGACTGGCTGACGTCCTCGGCGGCCGGGCCATGCTGGAACAGCCTTTGGGCCCACTGACGACCTACGGCGTCGGCGGGTCGGCCGCCCTCTACGTCCAAGTCGAGGGTCCCGATGACCTCGCCGTGGTGCGCCGAGCGTGCCGGGAGGTCGTGGCGACGCCCCCGGCCGTCTTCGTCCTCGGACGCGGCTCCAACCTACTGGTGGCAGACGAGGGGTTCGAGGGGATGGTGCTGCACCTCGGTGGGGGGTTTGCCGACATCGACCTGCCGCGAGTGGAGGCAGAAGTGGCTGGAGGACCCGTGGTGGTGCGGGCCGGTGCCGCGGTGGCGCTCCCGGTCCTGGCCCGCCGCGTGGCCGACGCAGGATGGAGCGGACTGGCCTGGGCCGTCGGCGTCCCGGGGTCGGTCGGCGGGGCCGTGCGCATGAACGCCGGGGGGCACGGCTCCGACATGGCGTCGTGCCTCGTCCGGTACAGCTGGGTCGATCTCTTCAGTGATGCGGGTGGGACGGACGACGTCGGGCACCTCGAGTACGGCTACCGCTCCTCTTCGGTTGCCGTTTCCCAGGTGGTCCTGGCGGCGGAGTTGGCCGTGAGGGCGGGCTCGGTGGCGGAGGAGCAGGCGGCGCTGAGCGCCATCGTCAGGTGGCGCCGCGAGCACCAGCCGGGCGGGTCCAACGCCGGATCGGTCTTCACCAATCCCGAGGGTGACTCGGCCGGCAGGCTCATTGAGACCGCCGGGTTGAAGGGCTACCGCCTCGGCACGGCACGCGTGTCGGAGAAACACGCCAACTTCATTCAGGCGGACAAGAACGGCCGGGCGGACGACGTGCACGCGCTCATGGCCCATGTGCGGGAGGTCGTGGCGGAGGACAGCGGAGTGGTGCTGCGGGCCGAGGTCCGCCTCCTGGGCTTCGGCGGCGGGAATGATGATGCGATGGACGGGAACGGTGGCGCGACAGGTTCGGCGCAGGGCCGGGTCACGCCATGACCCCGGTGGGCACAAAGGAGAGGAAGACCTCCTCGGCCTCGGCCTCGGCCTCGGCCTCGGCCGGGCGTGGGCGTCGCATGGACCCGCGCATCTCGGCCCGGCGGACAGCGGTCATCAAGGAGCAGGGCCAGCGCCGTCTCATCATCGCCGGCGTGGTGCTCGCGGTGGCAGTCGTCGTTGCGGGTGGCTGGTTCCTTCTCCACACGTCACTCTTCTCCGCCCGCTCGGTCACCGTGACCGGCAACGTGCACGAAACGGCCGCCCAGGTTGTGGTCCAGGCTGGATTGGCCGGTCACCCACCGCTGCTCAATGTGAACACCGGGGCGGCGGCGGCTCGCCTGGAACAGCTCCCATGGGTGCGCACGGCGGCCGTGCGGGTGTCGTGGCCCGACGGCGTCCATATCGCCGTGACGGAGGAGGTTGCCCGGTTCACCGCCACCACGCCGGCGGGTACCTGGGAGACGCTCAGCGACGACGGTCGGGTCCTGGACCAGACGGCGACCCGCCCACCGGGGCTCTTGTTGCTGACAGTGCCGGCCGCGCCGGGCCAGCCCGGCTCGGTGCTCCCGGCCAAGGACGCCCCGGGGCTCCAGGTCGCCTCCACGTTGCCGGCCTCCTTCGCCGCCCAGGTGACAGCGGTCACCGTCGAGCCGGCCGGCTGGGTGCAGTTGGCCCTGACCACCCCCATCGTCGTGAACATCGGTACGGCGACCGAGCTCACGGCCAAGTACGAGGACGTGTCGTCCATTCTGGCGGGGGCCACCCTGCACAACGGGGATGTGATTGACGTGAGCGTCCCCCAGGCGCCGACCGTGACCCCAGGGTGACCTAGGATGCTTGACCAGCCCGAACGACCCCCCGTATGGTGGGGTTACGTTCCCGCACTGTGAACATCAACCTTCCCCAGAGGTTCAGGGATTGGTCGCTGGTTGCATGCCGCGGGTGACGTCTGGCGGAAACCACCAGCGAATGACCGGTCGGCGATCGACCCGAGGACGAGGGAGTTCATGACGACCGTGCCTTCCCAGGGCAACTACCTGGCAGTGATCAAGGTCGTCGGGGTCGGTGGCGGTGGCGTCAATGCCGTCAACCGGATGATCGATTCTGGTCTGCGCAATGTCGAATTCATCGCGGCCAACACCGATGCCCAGGCGCTGCTGATGAGCGACGCCGACCTGAAGCTGGACATCGGGCGCCAACTCACCCGCGGACTCGGTGCGGGCAGCGACCCCGAAGTGGGGAGGCTGGCGGCCGAGGAACACCGGCCTGAGATCGAGGAGGCCCTGCAGGGAGCCGACATGGTCTTCATCACCGCCGGCAAGGGTGGCGGCACCGGGACCGGGGCGGCTCCCGTCGTGGCGGAGATCGCCAAGGGCCTCGGCGCACTGACCATCGGCGTGGTGACGCGGCCGTTCACCTTCGAGGGCCGGCGCCGGGCGATGCAGGCCGAAAAGGGGATCCAGATCCTCAAGGAGAAGGTCGACACCCTGATCGTCATTCCGAACGACCGCCTCCTCACTGTGTCGAACGACAAAACCAGCATGGTCAACGCCTTCAAGATGGCCGACGAGGTGCTGCTGCAGGGCGTGCGGGGTATCACGGACCTCATCACGGTTCCCGGACTCATCAACACCGACTTCGCCGACGTGAAGATGGTCATGACCAACGCCGGGACCGCCATCATGGGCATCGGCTCTTCCATCGGCGAGGGACGGGCCGCCAACGCCGCTCGGGCCGCCATCACGTCGCCGCTGCTCGAGGCCTCCATTGAGGGGGCCCGGGGCATGGTGCTCAACATCGCAGGGGGCTCCGACCTCGGGCTTTTCGAGGTGAACGAGGCGGCCGAGATCATTCACGCCGTCGCCCACCCCGACGCCAACATCATTTTCGGGGCAGTGATCGACGACACCATGGGTGACGAGGTGCGTGTCACGGTGATCGCGGCGGGGTTCGAGCGCTGGGAAGAGGGCACGGGTCCGACGACCAAGGCGGGCGAACTGGCGTCGACGATCTTCTCGACGCCCGAGCCGGTAGACATCTTCGCCGATGCCACGGGGTCCGACGAAGAGCTTGACCTGGGAGACGACGATTTCGACGTCCCCTCCTTCCTCCGCTAGCGACGAGGTCGCGCGCAGGCTCCTGGCGGTTCGGGAGCGTATTTCCCGCGCCGGTGGCGATCCCGCCCGGGTGCGGGTGATCGGGGTCACCAAGGGATTCGGCCCGGAGGCCGTCACGGCGGCGCGGGCAGCGGGTCTCGTGGACCTCGGCGAGAACTACGCCGCCGAGCTGGTGACCAAGGCGGCCGCGGCGAGCGACACCCCTGGGGTGGTCTGGCATTTCCTGGGCACGGTGCAGCGGAACAAGGTGGCGCAGCTCGCCCCGCTGGTGGGGGTGTGGCAGAGCATCGCCCGCGAGGCCGAGGGTGCACGGGTCGCCCGCTTCGCGCCCCAGGCACGGGTCCTGGTGCAGGTCGAGACGACGGGCCTTCCCGGCCGCAACGGATGCCCGCCGGCCGCCGTCGGCACTCTGGTCTCCCAGCTGGGCGATCTCGGGCTCGACGTGCGGGGTCTCATGACCGTGGCGGCTCCCGGCGTGGACGCTGCAAAGGACGCCTTCGGGACGCTCGGACGATTGGCCGACCAACTGGGACTGGAGGAACGCTCCATGGGCATGAGCGATGACCTGGAGGCGGCGGTCGCCGCTGGTTCGACCATGGTCCGGATCGGCCGGGCTCTCTTCGGTCCCCGCCCGCCGGCGACCGCCGCATGAGGTGGAGCCTGAGCCGGAACCTCCGATGGAGCCTGCAGTGAGGCTCAGCAGCAGGGTGATGATGGCCTGGGCAGGAGTCCGAGCGCGCCAGGACCTGCCTGGGTTGCCGAGCAGGCACTACGCTGTCGGCGGACAGGAGAAGGAATGTCACCCTCGTTCATGAAGAAGACCATGGTGTATCTCGGCCTGCTCGATGACGAGTATGACGAGTACGACGACCTGGAGGACCGCGCCCCTCGCGGGTTCTCGGCCGCGACCCGGGTCGACCCCCGGTCCCAGGACCAGGATCAGGAGCCGGCGGAGGCCTTCAGTGGTGGCATGAGCCGGGTGCGCACCATTCCGCGCGAGTCGGCCCAGCCGAGCCAGCAAGCCAGACCGACGCCCAGCAACGTGGCGCCCCGCCCGACCACCGTGCGGGCGGTTCCGGTCGATCCGACCATGAACCCGACCGGGCCGGCGCCGGCCCCCTCCGGGCGGGTCCACGTCGTCGCCCCGTCACGGTTCGGCGACGCCAAGGAGATCGCCGACCGCCTGAAGGACAACCGGCCGGTGATCGTCAACCTCCAGATGGCAGATCGCGATCTGCAGCGGCGGATGATCGACTTCTGCAGCGGGGTCACCTACGCACTGAGCGGTGAGATGGAAAAGGTGGCGGACCAGGTGTTCCTGCTGGCACCGACCAACGTGAAGGTTTCCGACGAGGAGCGTCAGCGACTGGTTGAGCGCGGTTTCGGCCGCGACTAAAAGAACTACCCTCGTGGGCCGATGAGCCCTCTCCACCTCCTGGCGTATCTGATCGAGGCCTACATCTGGCTCATCATGTTCCCCTACGCCATCATGAGCTGGTTCCGGATTCAGCCGGGGACGGTCTGGGCCCGGATCCAGTACTTCCTCTTCCAGGCGACCGAGCCCGTGCTCCGCCCGGTGCGCCGGATCATCAAGCCGATGGGCGGGCTGGACTTCTCGTTCCTCATCGTCATCCTGGTTGCGCAAATCGTGCTGATTCCCTTGCTCCTGCGCTGATGCCGCCATACCTGGAATCGCAGGGTGTGAGCGTTAGACTTGGAATCCATGGACAATTCTCAGGCACCTTCATCGACCCTCGACACGCTTCGCACCGTTGAGTTCCGCCTCGGGCTGAAGGGCTACAACGTCGACGAGGTCGATGAGTACCTGGACAAGGCCGCCCAGGAGGCCGAAGGGCTCCAGGATCACGTCCGCCAGCTGAACGAGCGGCTGCGCCAGGCCAGTGAGCGCATCGCGCAACTCGAGCACGACAAGCGGGCGGCCCCGGTGGCCGTCGACAGCGAGGAGGGGATCGCCGCTGCAGCGGCGGTGGCGGCCGCCACGGCCGAGGCGAACGCGCTCTCCGACGAGACGTTGCAGCGCACCCTGCTGCTGGCCCAGAAGTTCGTGGACCAGACCAAGCGGGAGAGTGAAGCGGAGGCCGCTGCCGTGGTCGCCCAGGCGGAGGAGACGGCACGGGCCGCCATTGCCGCGGCCGAGGCGACATCGGCGCAGCTGCAGGCCGAGACCCACCAGAAGCTGCGCGAGGAGGTGGCGCGGTTGGAGGCCACCCGCACCGAGCTGGCCACCGACGTCGAGAGCATGGCCCGGCACCTCGAGTCGGAGCGAAACCGGTTGCGCGGCGCTCTCTCCGAGATCCTCAAGTGGGTGGACGAGAACGTGCAGCCGGCGAACTCGCTCATGGGCGTGAAGCCCAAGGCGGCACCTGTTGCTGCGCCCCATGACCAGGATGCCCAGCAGAGGCTGCCGGAGACCGACGACGGTCCGCCGACCCTCAACCTGCAGAGCGCGTCCGTCTCGGGACGACCTGGATCCATCTGATCCGCTCCCCGCGGGCGGCGGGGCTTGTTGCCCCTGTCCCTCGCATTCCGGTATCGTCACCCGCTCCCCGGCCGAGGTTCTATCCGGGGAATCCGGCCACTTGATGTGGTCCGAAGGAGGGAACGATGACCCCAGCGAGCAAAGGTGCCCAGGTCAAGCGGGCGCCGGCGACGCCAACGGCCGCAGCGAAATCTGCACGGGCCGGGAACAAAAGGACCTCATCGAAGGTTGACGCAACGGCGGCAAAGCGTCCCGCCCCCCCAAAAAAGAAGGCAGCTCCTGTTGTGAAGAAGGCAGCCACTGCGGCGAAGAAAGCCGCACCATCAGCGAAGAAGCCGACCATCGCGCCCAAGAAGAGCGTGACGCCGACGCCCAAGAAGGTGGTGACGGCGAAGAAGGCCGCCCCGCCGGCCAAGAAGACTGCACCGCCGGCCAAGAAGGCAGCGCCAGCCAAGAAGGCCGCGCCCGTCCCGGCCAGCGCCAAGAAGGCGGCCGAGAAATCTGCCACCAAGAAGGCGGCGGCGAATGCAGAGGTCGCGGTGGTCGTCCCACCGCGCACGACCTTCACGCCGAAGCCGAAGGCGCCGCCCCCGGTGCGGCCGAAGACCGGGCCGTACACCAAGGACACGAAGTTCCTCGACGAGGCGCGCGAGCTGCTCGTGGCCGACCGTGCCATCTACCAGGAGCAGGCGACCTCATTGCGTGCCGAGGCGGACTCGCTCGCTCTTGAGCGGGAGCCCGGTGATGTCCAGTTCGACGAGGAGTCCGGCGAGGGCGGCACGGTGACCGTCGACAGGGAGCGCAACCTCGCTCTTTCCGGGCAGGCCATGCTGGCCGTCGAGGAGATCGACGATGCACTACGACGCATTGAAGACAACACCTTCGGGTACTGCGAGCGCTGTTTCCAGCCGATTCCGAAGCCGCGCCTGCGGGCTTTGCCGTATGCCCGGCTCTGCGTGGCATGCAAGAGCGGGGGGCTGTCGCGGCGCTAACCCGCTTCGGCGTCCTGGCGTTTGCCATCGCCGTCATCGTCGTGGTGGCGGACCGGGTGACGACGTCGCTCGCCGTGGACCGTCTCCATGACGTGCGCCACGTCTGGGGGCCCTTCGGTTTGGCTCTCACCTACAACTCGGGGTTCGCCTTCAGCCTCTTCAGCGGGAGGGGCGTGCTGGTGACGGTGGTCTTGTCCATCGGCGTCATCGTGCTGGCCTTCGTCATCGGCCAGGTCCGCACCCTGCCGCTGGCCGTGGCGTCGGGCCTCGTCCTCGGGGGCGCCATCGGCAACCTGAGTGAGCGGATCGTCGGGGGACCGGGGGGAGATGTGCCCGACTTCATCACGCTGCGCTACTGGCCCACCTTCAACGTGGCCGACGCCTGTGTGACGATCGGTGTGATCATCATCATCGTGGCTCTGGTCTTCGGCGGGCGGGCGCCGGTCGGGCCCAAGGCCGAGGAGGCCTCATGAGCGGAGATCCCGAAGCCAGTGGGGGGGTGCCTTCGACGGGCGACGGGGAGACCATTTCGACCGAGGTCCCGGCCTTGCTGGCGGGGGTCCGTGCCGATCGTGGCGTGGCCATGGTGGCGGACGTGTCCCGGGCGGTGGCGACCCAACTGATCGCCGAGGGCCGGGTTCTGGTCGACGGTTCCGCTGTCTCGGTCGGCCGAGAAGTACTCCGCCAAGGGGCCACCCTCGCCATCCGCCTTCCAGCGGTGCGAGAGGAGGGCGTCACCCCCGAGCCCGGCGTGCGCTTCGAGGTGGTCTTTGCCGACGACGCGGTGGTCGTGGTGGACAAGCCGGCGGGGCTGGTGGTCCATCCGGGAGCCGGGCACGACGAAGGGACCCTCGTCGGCGGCCTCCTCGCCCGATTCCCCGACCTGGGGCAACTGGTGGCGGTGGGAGTGTGCCCGCCCGACCGACCCGGGATTGTGCACCGGCTCGACAAGGGGACCTCGGGCCTGCTGGCCGTGGCCCGGACCGAGGCTGCCTACCGGGCACTGGTCGACCAGCTGGCCACGAGGACCATGGAGCGTCGTTACCTGGCCCTGGTGGCCGGTGAGGTCGCCGATGACCGGGGAGAGGTGGAGGCGCCCATCGGGCGCTCCATGCGCACACCGACGAAAATGGCGGTCACCGCTTCGGGGAAGCCGGCGCGCACGGGGTACACGGTCCTGGAGCGGCGACCGGGGGAGCGGCCGACCACCCTCCTGGAGCTTGCGCTCCAGAGCGGGAGGACGCATCAGATACGCGTGCACATGGCAGCCATCGGGCATCCCGTCGTCGGGGATGCCCGCTACGGCGAGCCCGACAAACGCCTCGGATCAGGGCGTTTCTTCCTGCACGCATTCAAATTGGCCTTTACGCATCCGGTGACGGGCGCCCGCGCCGAATTCACGTCACCGTTGCCCGAGGACCTGCAGGCCTACCTCGACTAGCGGTCCCGGTCGGGGGACGCAAAGACCCCCGAGCCCTGAGGGACTCGGGGGTCTCATGCGAGTGTTCCCGGGCGGGGTCGCCGGGAGGGGTGGGTTCAGGCGGCCTGGTGGATACCGACCACATCGGCATCGAACGAGAGCGCAGCCAGCGCCTCCTCCTCGGCCCGGCGCACCCGGCGGACGCCCACGCCGAGACGCTCCGCCGTCGACTGCAGCGAGGCGGGCGAGTCACCGTCGAAGCCGAAGCGGAGACGGAGTACGTCCCGCTGCAGGCCCGGCAAGCGCTCGACCGCGTCGCGGACCCGGTCGTAGACCATCGTCTGCTCCACGTCCATCACGAAGTCAGACGCGTCCGGAGCCACCAGCTCACCCAGGGTGGTGGACGACTCCATCGCAGCGGGCTGGTCGAGCGATGCGGTGACGCGGGCCACATCTTCGAGGTTCTCCCGCTCGTCCGCGGTCATCCCCGTCGCCTCGTCCAGCTCGGCCACCGTGGGCGCCCGGCCCAGGGTGCTGGCCAACTCGGACTTCGTCAGCTCGAGGCGCTGAATCTGCTCACCGACCTCCAACGGGATGCGGATGGTACGACCATGCTGCTGGACGGCGCGCTGCAGCGCCTGGCGGATCCACCACGTTGCGTAGGTGGAGAATCGAAATCCGCGCTCCCAGTCGAACTTGTCGACCGCACGCATCAGGCCGAAGGTGCCCTCCTGGACCAGATCGGCCATGTCGACCCCCCGGTCCTGGTATCGCCGGGCCCAGTGCACCACCAGCCGGAGGTTGGCGGCCACCATCTGCTTCCGTGCAGCATCATCTCCGGCCACGACCCGCTTGGCCAACTCGACCTGCTGCTCGTGATCGGGCATAGGGAACTGGTCGAGATCTCGCAGCATCAGTCCCAATGTGTCCGACGTGCTCACCGCGCTCTTCATCATCGCTCCAGACGTTCTTTCTCTCACTCTCAGTCGTACGTACCCGGACCGATCCAGGATCAATCCGACGTGTATAACCAGGCCCGCCTCCGGATCATTCCATCGGGGTGTTCGCACCGAATTGCGTCGATTTCCGACCCGTGCTGGTCTACGCCCCATGCCTGGCCGCATTGTGCTCCTTCGACATGGCGCGACCGAGTGGTCCGAGAACGGGAAACACACGGGTCGCACGGATATTCCCCTGCTCCCCGAGGGCTGCGACCAGGCCACGGCTGCCGGGCTGCTGGTCCGCCAGGTGGGTCCCGCCACGTTCGGGCAGGTCCTGACCAGCCCGCTGGTCCGGGCTGCCGAGACCTGCAGCCTGGCCGGGTTCGTCGGACAGCCCGATCCCGACCTGGAGGAATGGGACTACGGCGCCTACGAGGGGCTCACCACGCCCGAAATCCGGCAGCTGAGACCCGGATGGACGCTCTGGGACGATGGCGTGCCTGAAGGAGAACGTGCTGCCGATGTCGGCCGTCGGGTCGACCGCGTCATTCAGCGAGCGCTCCAGTTCGAGACGGACACCCTCTGCGTGGCCCATGGACACGTCCTTCGCGTCCTGACGGCGCGGTGGCTCGGCCTGCCGCCGGTGGCCGGACGGCTCTTCCTGTTACGAACCGGAGCAGTCTGCGTGCTGGGCTGGGATCTCGACTGGCCGGCGATAGAAGGGTGGAATATCAGGGGATGACGGGCGCCTGGGGGCTCGATGCACCCGCCTAGACCGTGGCTGCCACGCCCCCCTGGGCCCGGGTGACCATGTCGGCCAGGCTGTAGGACTGGAGGTGGGTGCGGATCGTCTCGCCGACATCGGCCCAGACGGCCAGCAGCACGCACTGCCCCTCGTGGTCACAGGCGCCGTTCTCGTGCGGCTCCCCGAAATCGCCGGCCGCAATGGGGCCGTCGACCGCAGAGACGATTTGGGCGAGGGAGATCTCCTCGGGCGGGCGGGCCAGCACGTATCCGCCGCCCACGCCCCGCTTGGAGCGGACGAGACCGGCGCCCTTGAGGGCCAGCAGAATCTGCTCGAGGTAAGGCTGGGGGAGGGCGGTCCGGACCGCGATGTCCCTGACCGAGGTAGGCGTCTCGGCTCCGTGCAGGGCCAGCGAGAGCAGCGCCCGGCTGGCGTAGTCACCCCGTGTGGAAACCCTCACAACCCTCGATCCTACCGGCCCGATCGTGGGTAGAGGGGGTGTGTGGGTCGTAGGGTGTCCCTTCGTGACTGACGGCGCAGCGGCCCAGGCAACGGCGCCATGGCCCCTGGACGGGCGCACCCTGTCCAACTCCCGACCCGAGCCGGTCCTGCCCGACTGGGACGGTGCGGGGCTCCATCGCGTGGTGCCGACTCTGCTCGGGGAGCTGGCAGACCCGGGTCGGACTGCTCTGCCCGGGTGGTTTCCCGAGCCTGTGGCCGGAGCCAACCAGGTGGTTCTCCTCGTGATCGACGGGCTCGGAGAAGGGCAGCTCCGGGAGCGCGGTTCCCTGGCTCCGGTCCTGGCCAGCGGTGTCGGGGGACCCATCACGTCCGTCGCCCCCAGCACCACGGCCTGCGCCCTGACGACGTTGGTCACCGGGCGGGTGCCGGCGGAACACGGAGTGGTCGGCTATCGCCTGGCTCTCGACGGCGAAGTCATGAACGTGCTCCAGTGGTCCGTGCGAGGTGTCGACGCCCGGATGTCCGTCCCGGCGTCGAAGTTCCAGCCCTACGAGTCGTTCCCCGGCGCAAGCGTTCCCGTTCCCGTGGTGACCCGCCAGGACTTCGGGCCGACCGGATTCACGGCGGCTCATCTGGGCAATGTCGACCTCCACCGCTGGCATACGCCGGCCGGGCTCGTCACCGCGGTCCGCCAGCTGACAGCCGGAGGTGCTCCGTTCGTCTACGCCTACTACGAGGGCATCGACAAAGTGGCTCATGCCGAAGGGCTGGGCCCTTACTACGACGACGAGCTCCGCGCCGTTGATCGACTGGTCGGCGATGTCCTGGAGGCACTCCCGCCCGGCGCCGTGCTCGTCGTCACGGCGGACCATGGGCAGGTCGAGGTCGGCGACTCGGTCGAGCTCATCGGTCCCGAGATCATGGACGCGGTGACCCTGATCACCGGAGAGGGGCGGTTCCGCTGGCTGCACGTGCGCCCCGGAGCAGCCGAAGATGTGGCGGAGACGGCGACCGCGCTGCACGGCGATGTCGCCTGGGTGCGGACGAAAGAGCAGATGATCGCCGAGAACTGGCTCGGAGGTGCGCCTTCGCCCGAGGTGGCGGCACGGTTGGGCGATGTGGCCCTGGTGCCGTTCGCTGCCACCGCCTTTCTCGACCCGGCCGACACCGGTGAGCTGCGACTCAAGGCCCGGCACGGGTCGTTGACGCCGGCGGAGATGTCGATCCCCCTGCTGGGGTGGCGGGCTTCGTGAGCGGGGGCCCGCAGGTGGCAACATGGCCCCGCCGCTGCCGGGGAGACCAAATGGAGCGGCGACCACGACGATCGCACCGAGACGGAAGGCAGCATGGCTGACGCCACGAACGACGACGGAACGAAGAGCGATGTCCCAGGAGACGGGGCGGCGGGAGTGGTATCGCCGGACGAGGTCCTCACGGGAGCGAACCGCGACGAGGCGGGGGAGGAGCGTCAGACCGAATCGGTCAACGAGCCCGCCAAGGTGCTGCGGATCGGCTCCATGGTCAAGACCCTCCTCGACGAGGTGCGTTCCGCACCGCTCGACGAGAAGAGCCGCGTGCGGCTGCGCGAGATTTACGAGCAGTCGATCCGTGACCTCTCCGAGGTGCTGTCACCCGATCTGGTGGCCGAGCTCGAGCGGATGGCTCCGCCCTTCGGCAACGAAGCGCCCAGCGACGCCGAGCTGCGGATCGCCCAGGCGCAGCTCGTCGGCTGGCTCGAAGGGTTGTTCCACGGCATCCAGGCAACGCTGATGTCCCAGCAGATGGCGGCCCGGGCCCAGCTCGAAGAGATGCGCCAGCGGGGACTGCCTGCGGCCGGCGAGACGGGACGGCCCGGTACCTACCTCTGAGCAGCACCGCCCGAATCAGCGTCTGCCGGGTGGGGCGCGGCCGGGTAGATTGCTGAGTCCGGGGCGAATGACACAAGTGTAAGTTTCACAGGACGTGGCGAAAGGAGGGCCGGTGTCGGAGCGGTCGTTTACGCATCTGCACACCCACACCGAGTTCTCCATGCTGGACGGGGCCGCCCGGGTGGGGGACTTGGTCGCTGCTGCCGTGGCCGACGGCCAGCCGGCGCTGGGCATCACCGACCACGGGAACATGTACGGGGTCCTCGACTTCTACAAGGCCTGTCGGGACCAGGGTGTCGTGCCCATCATCGGCACCGAGTCCTACATGGCGGGCGAGTCACGGTTGGAGCGACCGGTGCGCCGGGGTCGGGTGGACGACACCGGCGGCGACGTGGAGGGGGGGCAAAAGCTCTACTACCACCTCACCCTGCTGGCCGAGACGGTCGAGGGCTACCGCAATCTCATGCAGCTGTCCTCGGCGGCGTATCTCGAGGGCTACTACTACAAGCCTCGCGTCGACTGGGAGCTGCTCGAGCGCCATCACAAGGGCCTGATCGCCACCACCGGGTGCCTGGGAGGCGTGGTGCTGCAGTCGCTGCTGGCGGGCGATGTCGAGGGGGCCGAGAAGAAAGCCGCCCGACTGCAGGACATCTTCGGCAAGGAGAACCTCTTCGTCGAACTGCAGGACCACGGCATCGCCGATCAGCACCGTACGAATCCGCAGCTCATTGAGATCGCCCGCCGTATTGATGCGCCGCTCCTGGCCACCAACGACAGTCACTACACCCACCGCGAGGACGCAGTCGCCCACGACGCACTGCTGTGCGTCCAGACGGGCGCCCTCATTTCCGACACCAACCGTTTCAAGTTCGAGGGCACGGAGCACTATCTCAAGACGGCGGCCGAAATGCGCCACCTGTTCCGCGATGTCCCCGAAGCGTGCGACAACACTCTGCTCATAGCCGAGCGCGCCGACGTGCAGATTGAGCTCGGCAAGCCGAGTCTCCCGGAGTTCCCGGTGCCGGACCACTTCAGCGGCGACACGTACGAGGAACGGGCGTCGGCGTATCTGCGCGACCTCACGTTCGAAGGGGCACGGGAGCGCTACGGCGCATCGCTGCCGTCGGAGGTGGTGGAGCGGCTCGACTACGAGCTGAGCGTCATCGGGAACATGGGCTTCGCTGCGTACTTCCTGGTCGTGTGGGACCTGATCCGTTTCGCCCGCGACTCGAACATCCGGGTCGGCCCGGGCCGAGGATCAGCGGCGGGTTGCTGCGTGGCGTACTGCCTCAAGATCGTCGACCTGGACCCCATCCGCTACGACCTCCTCTTCGAGCGATTCCTGAACCCCGGCCGCAAGCAGATGCCCGACATCGACATGGACTTCGACGAGCGCTACCGCGCTGACGTCATGCGCTACGCGGCGGAGAAGTACGGCAGCGACCGCGTGGCCCAGGTGATCACCTTCTCGACGATCAAAGCCCGGGCCGCCGTGCGCGACGCGGCGCGGGTGCTCGGCAAGCCCTACATCGTGGGCGACCGGATCGCCAAGCTGATGCCCCCTCTGGTGATGGGGCGCGACACCCCGTTACACGCGTGCATCACCAAGACCGACGGGCACGAGGAGGGATTTGCCGCGGCGTCCGAGCTGCGGGCCATGCGTGACGCCGACCCCGATGCCAAGGAGGTCATTGAAGTCGCACTCGGGCTCGAGGGGCTCCGTCGCCAGGACGGCATCCATGCGGCGGCCGTGGTGATCTCCCGTGATCCGCTGACTGATTACCTGCCGATTCAGCGCAAGCCCGGGGCCGGCGAGAACCCCGAGGACGCACCCATCGTCACGCAGTACGAAATGCACGGGGTCGAGGACCTCGGCCTGCTCAAGATGGACTTCCTCGGCCTGCGCAACCTTTCGGTCATGGAACGGGCGCTCGACCTCATAGAGGCCGAGACCGGGAACCGGCCCGACATAGACGGGGTCGACCTCACCGACGAGACGACGCTCGAGATGTTGCGGCGGGCGGAGTCGATCGGAGTGTTCCAGCTCGAGGGTGCGGCCATGCGTCAGACGCTGCGCGCCCTGGCTCCGACCAGTTTCGATGACGTGGCGGCGTTGGTGGCCCTCTACCGCCCGGGGCCCATGGCGGCCAACATGCACCGCGATTATCCCGAGTTGAAGAACGGGCGCAAGGAACTGACGTACCTGCACCCGGACATAGAGCCCATTCTGAAGGACACCTACGGGCTCATGCTCTACCAAGAGTCGGTGATGCGGGTGGCCCAGAAGTTTGCGGGCTACAGCCTCGAAGAGGCCGACAACCTGCGGAAGGCGTGCGGCAAGAAGATCCGAAAGCTCATTGCCGCCGAGCGCGAGAAGTTCGTCGCGGGCTGCATCACCGAGGGCTACGACGAGGAGCTGGGGACGCAGCTCTTCGACATCATCGAACCGTTCGCCGACTACGCGTTCAACAAGTCCCACTCGTACGGCTACGGGCTGGTGGCCTACCAGACGGCGTGGCTCAAGGCGCACTTCCCGGTCGAGTACATGTCGGCGCTCCTCACGTCCGTGAAGGACAACAAGGACAAGACGGCCGTCTACCTCGCGGAATGCCGATCCATGGGTATCGAAGTGCTGGTGCCCGACGTCAATCGCTCACTGGCCGAGTTCGCCCCGGACATCACGGTCGACGAAGACGGCACCCGTCGGCCCGAGCAGGCGATCGTCTTCGGTCTGGCGGCCGTGCGCAACGTGGGCGAGAGCCTGGTGGAGCGCATCGTGGCGGAACGCAAGGCCAACGGTGCCTTCGAGGACATCTTCGACTTCTGCGCCAGAGTGGATCCGGTTGTCCTGAACAAACGGACCATGGAGTCGCTCGTGAAGGGGGGCGCCTTCGACTCCATGGGCCACCCGCGCCAAGGCCTGTGCCTGGTGCTGGAAAACATTGTCGACCGCACGATCGAGCGCCGCAAGGAGCAGGACCTGGGCATCACGTCCCTCTTCGCCGCATTCGAGGACGAGCAGGCCGATCCGGGGTGGGGCGGGGTGAAGGTGGCCATCCCCGACACCGAGTTCGACAAGGCCCAGCGGCTGGCCTTCGAGAAGGAGATGCTCGGCCTCTATGTGAGTGACCACCCGCTGATGGGCTACGAAGCGGCAATGGCCCGGTACACCGACTGCACGCTCTCGGACATGCGCGAGGACGACACGGCGGTCGGCGACCGCGCTCCGGTCCGGTCGGTGGGGGGCGTGGTGACCGACCTGCGCCGTTCCTACACGAAGAAGGGCGATCTGATGGCCCGGTTCGTGTTGGAAGACCTGCAGGCCGCCATGGAGGTGTTCGTCTTCCCCAAGACGATGGCCGAGTACGGCGCCCTCATCGAGAACGACGCCATCCTCGTCGTGCGGGGCCGCCTCGACACCCGCGAGGAGGAGCCCAAGATCGTCTGCATGGAGGTCTCCCGGCCCGTCCTGGAGCGGGGACAGGAGAATCTGCACATCACGCTGCCGCTCGGCGTGCTCACCGATGCCAAGGTCGACGGTCTGAAGGACGTGCTGAGTGGGCATCCGGGGACGTCGCCCGTGTTGTTGCACGTCGGGGCCAAGGTGTTGCAGCTGCCGCCGGAGTTCAACGTGGACTGTCGCAGCGGCCTGGTGGGGGAGCTCAAGCGGTTGCTCGGCCAGAGTGCCGTACTCTCCTGACAGCACGATGACGACGTCAGAAATGGACTCTGAGCTGGAATAACATGGGTCCGGGCCACCAGGTGCCCCACACCGGAGGGGGGGGCCGGTTGGGAACCTACGGAGCACAACCAGTAGACTGTCCTCATGCCGATCGTAGTGAGCACCAAGGATTGCACTGCGCTCAGCGACGCTGAGCTGGTTGAAATGGCCGATCTTTGTGCGGACCGGCCGCCGGGCTTCGACATCGGTTATCTCTCCAAAGAGCGTGAGGCCTGGGTGCTGATCACCCAGGCCCGTGAGGGGAACAAGCTTCGGGGCTACTCGTTCTGCACCCTCGAGCGCATCGGCGGGACCCCCTCGCTGCTGGTGGGGCTGGCGCTGGTCGATCGCACGTCACGTGCCGAGGCCGCCCTCAAGGGCATCATGGCGGACCAGTACCGTCGTGCTCTGCTGGCCTTTCCCGACGAGGATGTCCTGCTGGGGACCCGCTTGCTGAACCCCGAAGGGTTCCGGGCTTTCAACGGGCTCCAAGACGTCGTGCCCTTTCCCGGTCACAAGTCCTCGGGCGAGGAGCGGGCTTGGGCCCGCCGCCTCTCCAAGCGCTTCGGCTGCGAGAGCCGGCTCGACGACCGCACCTTCGTCCTCAAGGGCGACGGCTCCGTGGCGGGTGGCCTGGACTTCGTCGCACCCAAGGTCAAGGTCCCCGAAGGGGTCGAGATGCACTTCGAGTCCTTCAAGGCCGACCGGGGCGACCGACTGGTCGCCTTCGGATGGGCGATGGCCGAGGATCTGGCCGGAGGCAAGCTCGGCCGCTGAACCGGCCGTGAGGGCGCCTGCTCCAAGAGGGCGCCCGAGTCACCCCCGAGGCAATACCGCGGCGCACACCTTGTAGCAGTGGCCGTCCCGCGGGGGGCTGACCGTCACCAGGAGGTACTGGGGGTCGAACCCCAGAGCGGTAGCCAGGCTCTTCCCGCTGAGTCGTTCGCGCCGGGCCGCATCGAGGGCCCTGGCCGCGTTGCGGTCCTCCACCGGCAGCCAGACGTCGTCGCGGTCCCACCCGAAGCGGACCCAGGTCGTGCCATCGGCCTGTCTCCGGATCAATTGCGGTCGTCGCGTCGGCTCAATGATCGCCACCGAGGGCCGGAAGCCCCGGAACTCCCAGTAGGGGGCGGAGGGCCCCGGGAATCCGAGCAATGGACCGTCTGGGGAAGCCACCAGGCGTCGGAGGAGCTTGCGCAGGGGCCGTCCCCGGAGCGTGCCGACATGGCGCGGCAGATCGGCGACCGTGGTCGCCTCCGGTCGGGCCAGGTCGTCGCGCTCAGGATCCTCGGCCAAGGTCACCTCGACGACGTCGAATGTGTTGATGTCCGGTTCGTGCCCCTCGGGCCACGGCACGCGGACCCGCATGACTGTCCGGGTGGCGAGATCGACGACGGTGGTGTCCTCGACCGTCGAGGACAACACGAGCAGGTGGAGGGTGGATCCTCCGGCCGTCGGCACGCGTTCGGTGCGGCGGGCCGAACGGCGCAGCAGGCGTGCCGGGTCGGTCGCCGTGTCCGCGGCGCGCCGGTCGGCGGCCGGACGGCTCGTGCCTTCCGCCTGCTCGGCGGCCCCGTGCTCGGTGCGATCCAGCTCGGCGTCGGGCTCCCCACCGATGCCGGCTCCCGTGCTGCCGTTGGCGTTGCCCGTCTTCGGATCCATAGTGGGCCCGCTCATCCGATCACTGTCTCCAACTGGCTTGCCAGGGTAGCGGTGTCCGCCGCCGGCATCTGGCAGGAGCGTCCCCGACAGACGTAGGCCAGGCCGGGCTCGGCCGGCCGGTCCGTGAAGAGCGGCCCCCCGTCGGGCTCGCCCCACACCATGACGGCGTTCGGGAGCCAGCGGCGGCGTACCTCGGCGACCAGGTCGGCGCGGTCGCCCGTGATCACGATCTCGTCACGTCTGCTCACCATGGACAACGCCGCCACCATGTCGGCCAGTGCCCCGGGGTGGCGCTCCAGCAACGGCTCGGCCAGCGCCACGGTGCGCTCGATCGCACCTTCAATCCGCGGATCGTCGACGAGGGCGCCTGCGTGCAGCAGTGCGGCCACGGCGACGGAGTTGGAGGAGGGAACGGCGCCATCGAGGAATTCCTTCGGGCGTACCACGAGCGCCTCGGCGTCGCTCCCTGTGGTGAAGAACCCACCGGATGCATCGTCCCAGAACAGATCGAGCAGTTGGTTGACCGCGAGTACCGCCCGCTCGCGCCAGCGCGCCGCACCCGTCCATTCGGACAGCCGGAAAGAGGCCTCGGCCAGCCACGCGTAGTCCGCGGCGACGGCCAGGTGCCGGGCCCGGCCGCCCTGCCAGCTCCGCATGAGGCGTGCACCGTCGTACATGGACGCCCAGAGGAATTCGCCGATCTCCTCAGCGCGGCGTCCGTAGTCGTCCCGGCCGGTGGCGGCCGCCACTTCGGCCAGTGTGGCCACCGTCATGGCGTTCCACTCGGTCAGCACCTTCTCGTCGCGGGCCGGCTGCACCCGGCCGCCCGGCGACGCCGCCAGGAGCAGCCGGGCCTCCTCCACCTCGGGTGGCCGCGCCAGCGGCGCCCCGACCGGGCGCACCGGAATGGAGCGACCCTCCCAGTTGCCGCCAGGGGTGATCCCGTACCACTCGGCCGCCGGCTCGACGAGGGAGGCGGGGAGGATCTGGCGCAGCTCCGCGAGCGTGAACGTGGCGTGGGCGCCTTCGACGCCTCCGGCATCGGCGTCGAAGGACGAGTAGAGCGCGCCCTCGGGGGTCGAGAGGTCTCGCAGCACGAAGTCCAATGTCTCGGTGACGACGCCGACGTAGTCCGCTCGTCCGCCGTCCTGCCAGGCATGCAAGTAGGCGCGGGCCAGCTGGGCCTGATCGGTGAGCATCTTCTCGAAGTGGGGCACGAGCCACCGGGCATCGGTGGAGTACCGGCAGAACCCACCGACGAGGTGGTCGTAGATGCCGCCGGCCGCCATGGCGTCGAGGGTGCGCAGACCCATGTGCCGGGCGTGGGCCGCATCGGCCCCACCCCGACGGGCTCGCCGGAGACCCAGCTCGACCAGGCTGGGCCGGGGGAACTTGGGCGCGGGGCCGAACCCGCCCCATTCGGGGTCGAAGCCGGCCGCCATGCCGGCGACAACGCCTTCGACCAGGGCATCGGTATTGAGGTCGCTCTCGGCCGGCACCCCGGCCAACCGCAGCGCCGGCCCACGCCTCCCACCGACGGCCTCTTCGCGCAACGCCTCGGCCAGGCGGAGCTCCCGCCGCACCGCGCCCACCAGCGCGTCGGCCTGTTCGAGCACCTGTGCCCGCTCGTTCACCCAGGCGTCCCCCAGTGCCTGCACGACCCGGCGGAACGAAGGCATGCCGTGGCGCTCGACGGGTGGAAAGTAGGTCCCCGCGTAGAAGGGCCGTCCATCGGGCGTGCAGAAGACCGACATGGGCCAGCCCCCCGACCCGGTCAGAGCCTGGGTGGCCGCCATGTAGACGGCATCGAGATCGGGACGCTCCTCACGGTCGACCTTGATCGAAATGAACGACGTGGAGAGGAGGGCTGCGGTGTCCGGGTCTTCGAAGCTCTCGTGCGCCATCACGTGACACCAGTGGCACGAGGCGTACCCGATGGAGATGAAAAGTGGTTTGTCCTCGTCATGGGCCCTGCGCAGGGCTTCGTCCCCCCAGGGGAACCATTCGACGGGATTGTCGGCGTGCTGGCGGAGATACGGGCTCGTCTCGTCAGCCAGGTGGTTCACCCGAGCGATGCTAGGGCTCCTTCCGCCGGCTCCAGCACACGGGCGGTGCCGTGCAAGGCTCAGGCGATGGAGCTCGAACTCAACGGAAAGACGGCGCTGATCACCGGGGGAAGCCGGGGGATCGGTCTGGCCATGGCCGCCCGCTTCGCCGAAGCCGGGGCCAACGTCATGATCACCTCGCGCAAGGCCGATGACCTGGCCGAGGCGGTCGCCGGCCTGGTGGCCGGGGGTGCGGCCGAGGGGCGGTTGGCCTGGACGGCGGCCCACGTCGGCAAGCCCGAGGAGGCGCAATCCTGCGTGGCCGCGACCGTGGCCCGCTTCGGCCGACTCGACATCCTGGTCAACAACGCGGGGACCAATCCGTATTTCGGACCGATGATCGACATCGACATGGTGCGGGCGCAGAAGACGTTCGAGGTCAACCAGCTGGCCGTCCTGTCGTGGACGGCCGCGGCCGTGAAGGCCGGGTTGCGCGGCTCGGTGATCAACGTGGCCTCCATCGGTGGTCTCGGGGTCGAGCCGGGCATCGGTTGGTACAACGTGACGAAGGCGGCGGTGCTCCACATCACCCGGCAGCTCTCCTACGAATTGGCACCCGACGTCCGGGTCAATGCGCTGGCGCCCGGCCTGGTGAAGACCAAGCTCGCCGCTGCGCTCTGGGAGGGTCCCGGCGAGGACCGGATCGCCGCCCACATCCCCCTGCGCCGGCTCGGCCTGCCCGACGACATCGCCACAGCGGCGCTGTTCCTGGCCTCCGACGCGGCCTCGTGGGTCACGGGGCAGACCTTCGTGGTCGACGGCGGGACGACGGCACAACCCTCGGGTGGCGTGGGCTGAACCGCTCGATCCCCGAGCGCTCACCCGCCCCGACGGCGGGACGGCCATGTCACACTTCCGACGCCTGTCCCGTCTGAAGGATGTGACAGACACTGCACCGAGGGAAGGAAGGTGGAGCCATGGCTTACGTCCCGTTGCTGGAGCACCCCAAGGGCCTCGTCGCCCGGTTGGGCGCCCGCTACACGAAGCGCCGTTTCGGCCGGAACGTCGAACCGACGGAGGCGGCAGCACACCACGCCGGCGTGCTCGTCGCCATGGGTGGCCTCGAGACGGCGGTCCAGTTCGGTTGGAAGAAGCTCGATCCGACGCTGCGCTGGTTCGCCGTCCAGGCCACCGGTATGCAGATCGGCTGTTCCTGGTGCGTCGACTACGGCTTCTACGTCGGTATGCACCAGGGCATCGACCCGGCCAAGGTGCGGGCCGTCGGCAGCTGGCGCAGTAGCGATCTCTTCGATGGGCGCGAGCGCCTGGTGCTCGAGTACGCCGAGAAGGCGACCGCCAGCCCGGCGGAGGTCACCGAGGAGCTGGCCGCACGTCTCCGGGCCGACCTGGGTGATGCGGGGCTTGTCGAGCTCGCCGCCTGGGTGGCGCTGGAGAACTACCGCTCCCGATTCAACGCCGGCCTCGGCCTGCGCAGCCAGGGCTTCTCGGACCACTGCGAGATCCCGCTGGGGGCAGTCCCCACGGATACCGTCGCCTGAAATGCCGCCGCCTGACCCCGAGGCCGATGTCGCGGCCTTCGAGGAGTGGCGCTCGCTGCTGTTCGGCATCGCCTATCGCATGCTGGGCAGTGCCGCCGAGGCGGAGGATGTGGTCCAGGACGCCTGCATTCGTTGGCTGGGCCGCCGGGACCAAGCCGTTGTATCGGTGCGTGCCTACCTCGTCACCGTTGTGACCCGCCTCTGTCTCGACCAGCTCAATTCGGCCCGGGCCACCCGTGTCACATACGCCGGACCGTGGTTGCCCGAGCCGGTCGCTGTCCAGGAGGAGGCGGCAGCCGAGCAGGCCGACTCACTGTCAATGGCTTTCCTCGTGCTGCTCGAGGAGCTGACGCCGCTCGAGCGAGCCGCCTATCTGCTGCACGACATCTTCGGCTACTCCTTCGAAGAAGTGGCCCGTTCATTGGGCCGGTCTCCGGCGGCCTGCCGCCAGCTGGGATCCCGCGCCCGCGCCCGCATTGCGCAGCGTCGTCAGCGCTTCGATGCCGATCTTCGTCGAGGTCGAGCCCTGACCGATCGCTTCCTGGTGGCCTGCGCCACCGGCGATCTCTCCGGCCTCCTCGACATGTTGGCCGACGATGTCGTGGTCTGGACCGACGGTGGTGGAAAGGTGCGTGCCGCCATGCGTCCCGTCGTCGGTCCTTACCGCAGTTCGAGGTTCTTGCTGCATGTGGCCAAGAAGGTGCGCGGCGTCCCCCGGACCACCGTCCTCAACGGGCAACCAGCCACTGTCTTCGTCGACGGAGGGAGCGTGGTGGCCGCACTCGTGCTGGACATTCTGGACGGGTCCATCGTGGGCGTCCGCACCGTCACGAATCCGGACAAGCTCGCCCATCTCGACGCCCGGTTCCATGCGCATGCCCCCGAAGAACGGGCCTGAACGCCGTCAGACGTCGAGGGCGCGCCGCCGGACCTTGCCCGCCGCGGTGCGGGGGAGGTCGTCGACCAGCACCAGCTCCTTCGGAGCGGCCCAGGGCGCCATGCCGTCGGCGACCATCTGGCGGAGCTCGTTGAGGGAGGGGCCGTCGTCGGTCGGCACGACCCAGGCCACAACCCGCTCGCCCCACTCGGGATCGGGTCGTTTCCAGACAGCGACCTCGGCCACGCCGGGGTGCGCCGCCAGGATGCGCTCGACGGCGTCGGGCCAGACCTTCTCGGCGCCCGTGGTGATGACGTCGTCCATGCGGCCCGAGACGGCGAGCTTCCCGTCGGCATTGAGCCGACCGGCATCGCCCGTGGCGAACCAGCCCGGCGAACCGTCGGGTCCGACCACCCGCCCGTCGTCCCCACCCCGGTAGCAGCGGAACAGCATTGGGGCCCGGAGAAGGATCTCCCCCTCGGCATCTGCGCCGGTCCCATCGCCGGCGTCCTTCTGCGTCGGAGGGCGGAACGACACCTCCACTCCGTGCAGCGGCCAACCGTCGTACACCACACCTGATCCGGTCTCGGTCATGCCGTAGGTGGCGACGACGTTGGGTGGCAACTCGTCGGGAACTCTGCTGCCGCCGAGGAGCACGCAGCTGAAGACCGAGGGGTCCAGTCGCTGCAGCGCGGTCGTCACCAGCGACACGTGGGACACCTGGCCCGAGCGCCCCGCTGCGGCAACGGTCTCGGCCTCGAATCCGGGCAGGACGACGAGTGGTGTCCCGGTGACGAGGGCCCGCGTCACGACGGCCAGGCCCCCGATGTGGGCCAGGGGTAGGCAGGCCATCCACACATGACGGTCTGGATCGACTCCGAGCCGGGCCGAGCTCGCCTTGGCCGAGGCGGCAACGGCATCGTGTGTGAGCACGACTCCCTTGGGTTGACCTGATGTGCCCGAGGTGGCCACGACCAAGGCGTCGCCCTCCTCGACGCCGATACCGTCGGGCAGCGCGTGCTGCTCTCCGTCCGAGCCGACAATCCGCGTGGGGCGCAACGCGTCGAGCAGCACTCGGCGCGCCATCGGAGGCAGCCGGGGATCGAGCGGCGCCGCGGCATCGCCTGTATCCCAAATGGCCCGGAGTGCGTCGACGAAGCCGATGCCACCAGGAAGGTCGAGTGCGACGAGCTCAGGCACCGGCCAGTAGCGTAGGTCGCCGTGCAGACCGTGGTCACAGGCAGTCCTCATGATCCCCTCGACGAGCTCCGCCCCCTCCCGCTTCCTGCGTGGGAGTCGCGTGGGTCCTTCCAGGACATCCGCTACGACGTGGCGGAGGGGATCGCGAAGCTGACGATCTGCCGACCGGAACGGCGGAATGCATTCCGGCCCCAGACGCTCTTCGAGCTGACGGATGCCTTCACCATGGCCCGGGACGATCCCGACGTCGGGGCCATCATCCTCTGCGGGGAAGGTCCTGACGCATTCTGCTCGGGTGGGGACCAGAAGATCCGAGGCGACGACGGCTACATCGGTGACGACGAGGTCGCCCAGCGAGGCATCGGCCGTCTCAACGTTCTCGATCTCCAGATACTGATGCGCCGCATCCCCAAGCCGATCGTTGCCATGATCGCCGGGTATGCCATCGGCGGTGGGCACATCCTGCACCTGGTGTGTGACATCTCGATCGCAGCCGACAACGCACGGTTCGGGCAGACCGGGCCCAAGGTCGGCAGCTTCGACGGCGGCTACGGCTCGTCGATCCTCGCCCGCACCATCGGACTGAAGCGGGCGAAGGAGGTGTGGTTCCTCTGCCGTCAGTACGACGCGGAGCAGGCCCTCGACTGGGGTCTGGTGAACACGGTGGTTCCGCTGGACGATCTCGAACGTGAGACCGTGGCCTGGTGCCGGCAGATGCTGACGCTGTCCCCGATCGCGTTACGCATGATCAAGGCGGGCATGAACGCGGCGGACGACGGCCTGGCCGGAGTACAGCAACTTGCGGGTGACGCCACCATGCTCTTCTACATGACCGAGGAAGGGCAGGAGGGCCGGAACGCCTTCGTGGAGCACCGAGCTCCGGACTTCTCGCGCTTCCCGCGTCGTCCGTGAGCCCTCCGCTCAAGCTGTGGGTGGCGGGCGCGCGCCCGCGCACGCTTCCGGCCGCGATCGTGCCGGTGGTCGTCGGCACGGCGGCGGGCTATCTGGCGGGCGGACGCTTCATCGTGACGACCTCCGGGACTTCCAGCACCTGCCACGCCACGGTCTGTTACAGCTTCGACCGCCAACTGTCGTGGCTCAATGCCGTACTGGCCTTGATCGTCGCCCTCGGCATTCAGGTCGGGACGAACTACGTCAACGACTACGCCGATGGAGTGCGCGGGACTGACGAGCATCGGGTCGGGCCCGTCCGGCTCGTCGCCGGCAAGCTGGCGACGGTGCGCGAGGTCAAGATCGCCGCACTGATCGCCTTCGGTATCGCCGCGTTGGCGGGCCTGGGTCTGGCGGCCCGGGTCACGTGGTGGCTCATCCCGGTCGGTGTCGTCTGCGGTGTCGCCGGGTGGGCCTACACGGGCGGTCCCCGTCCGTACGGCTACCTCGGCTTCGGTGAACTCTTCGTCTTCGTCTTCTTCGGGCTCGTGGCGACGGCCGGCTCGGCCTATGTGCAGCACGCCCCCTTCGTCATTTCGTCGGCCGGGCACCTGCTGACCTACCGATACGACTGGTGGTTCGTGTTCTGGGTCGGGGTGCCCGTGGGCCTGCTGGCCGCGGGGCTACTGCAGGCCAACAACCTGCGCGACATTGCGACGGACACCGAGTCGGGGAAGAAGACGTTGGCCGTGCGTCTCGGAAGGCGTCGAGCCGGGCTCTTCTATTGCTTCACGCTCGCGGGCGTGGCGCTGTCCGTCGGGATCGTGTCCAGTTATCGGCCGTGGTCGCTTCTGGCCCTGTTGGCGCTCCCGGTGGCCGTGGGCCCCGTGCGGCTCGCGCTCGGTGACGAGGAAGGGCGGGCGTTGCTCCCCATGCTCGGGACGACCGCACGACTCCAGATCCTCGCCGGGGCGCTCCTCGCCCTCGGACTGTTGCTGTGAGGCGGCCGCCGTGGACCCTTCACGCTGGGCTGGGCCCGACCGCGTCGAGCCAGTGACGCACGATCCGGTCGGTCTGCTCGGGTTGGGCCAGGTGCACGGCATGGCCTCCGCCCGGGACCAGGGAGGCAACGCCATGCGGGACGAGTCCGGCCATTCTGAGTGCGTGCGAGGCAAAGCGGATGTCGTCCGAGCCCGCCAAAGCGAGAACGGGGCAGGAGAGCGCCGGCAGCCGATCCCACAACGGCTCCTGGGTGCCGGTCCCGCACAGCCGCAGGCTGGAGGCCAGGCCGGCGGCAGTGTTGCGGAGCCGTTCCGGGCGTTCCCCGGCACCACCAGACTCGAGCCGCTCGAACATCGGCCCACGCAGCCATGCGGCAATGAACCCCTCGACATCACCGGACGCCTCGAGCGCATCGGCCCGGGACTCGTCGGATGCCCGCCGGCGCGCCCGTTCGGCCGCATCCTCAATGCCTGCGGTGACGCCGATGAAGACGATCTGGCTCAATGGCAGCGAGGCGGCGATGCCCATATGCAGGGCGACCCGCGCGCCGAGCGAATACCCCAGAAGGGCGCATGGCTCTTCGCCAACCTGCGCCCGTACCGTCTCGGCCACGAGGCCCGCAGTGGCCGGCAGATCGGCCCGTACCGATGCGGAATCGCCGTGGCCGGGCAGATCCACCGCGACCAGGGTGTACGACGCAGCAAGCAGTTCTCCGAATCGGCCCCACAGGCGCCCGGTCTGCGTGAATCCGTGCAGCAGGACCAGCGGAGGCCCCGATCCGCGCACCTCGACATGGAGTGGCACGACCGGTGAGCGTACAGGCCACGTTCAGCGCCACTCTGGTGGACGAATGGGTCCGTCTCGGGGTTACCGACGCGGTGATCTGTGCCGGATCCCGATCCACGCCGCTGGCGTTGCCCTTGGCCGACCGGCTCCGGGTCCACGTCCGACTGGACGAGCGCAGCGGGGCCTTCTTTGCCTTGGGGCTGGCGATGGCGACGGGAAGACCAACCATCATCTGCGTGACAAGCGGGACCGCTGCCGCAGAGCTGCATCCGGCTGTCGTCGAGGCGCACCATGCTCGTGTGCCGTTGATCGTCTGCACGGCGGACCGGCCTCCCGAGCTGCACGACACGGGGGCGCCCCAATCCATTCAGCAGAACGGGCTGTTCGCCGGAGCCGTCCGCTGGGCGCACGCGCCCGGTGTCGCGGCCGAAGGCCAAGAGGCCACGTGGAGGCCCCTTGCGGTGAGGGCGTACGAGGAGGCCGTGCACGGGGTCGATGGACCCGGCCCGGTGCACCTCAACCTGGAGTTCCGGGAGCCGCTGGTCGGTACGGCCGCGGCTCTTCCGGTGCGCCAGGGCCCAAGGGTCGTCGTGGGCGGCGGAGGCTGGGGACCGGCCGCCGCGCTGATCGAACTGGAGCCACTGCGGGGGAGAGGGATGATCATCGCGGGCGGGCCTTGGTCCCAGCGGGCCGATCCCGCTGGCGTTGCGGGACTCGCCGACACACTGGGCTGGCCCCTTCTGGCGGACCCGCTCTCGGGGAGCCGGTTCGGTGGGACGATCGCCGCCGCCGACGCCATCGTGCGCACCGAGCCCCCGCTGCCCGAGTGCATCGTGCTGCTGGGGACACCGTGGCTTTCTCGGGCCCTGGGCACGTACGTCACCCGAGCTGCCGGCGCCGGCGCACGGATCGTGGTCGTCGACCCCTTGCGGCAATGGGCCGACCCGCTCCGAGCGGCCACGGAATTTCATCAGTGTGGGATCGACGACTGGCTCGGCGCTGCCCTGTTGGCGGCGGCACCGTCCGATCCGCAGTGGCTCCATTCGTGGCGGGAGCGGGAGGCGAGGGCGCAAGGTGCCATCGCCGACGTTCTGGGCACCGATCTCAGCGAGCCGCTCGTGGCCCGGCTGGTGCATCGCCACGCAGCCGAAACGGGTGCCACGCTCGTCGCCGCTGCCTCCATGCCCATCCGGGATCTCGAGTGGTACGCCGAGGCGTGCACGTCACCGCCACGAGTCCTTTCCAACAGGGGAGTGAACGGGATCGACGGTGTCGTCTCGACCGCGTTGGGCGTGGCCGCCTCCGCCGACGGACCTGGCGCCCGTACGGTCGCGCTGATGGGCGACCTGACCTTTCTCCACGACGTCTCGGGCCTGGTCAACCTTCCGGAGTCCCCGTGCACCTTCGTCGTGCTCGACAACGGAGGGGGAGGGATCTTCTCGTTTCTGCCGCAGGCAGGCGCAGTCGAGCCGAAGGTGTTCGAACAGCTCTTTGGGACGCCCCCCAGCAGCGACATCGGCGCGGTGGCGCGCGGATTCGGGCTCGCGGTCCGTGAAGTCTCGGCGTTGGACCAACTCGAGTCGGCCTTGGCCGCGCCGACTCCGACACCTGCGCTCGTTCGGGTCAAGGTGCCGGGACGAGGGCAGAATGTCTCGCTGCACGATGCGATCAACCAGGCGGTCCGTCTCGCGCTGCAGTAGATGCCGGGGACGGACTCGAGGCCGACCGCCGCCCTGTCGGGCTCTGGAAGGTCAACTCCATGTTGGCGTTGCCGGAGATCTTCCACCTCATCTCGTGGACGCAGCGATGGTGCTGGTCGCAGAGTTCCACGAGGTTCTCAATGTCCGTTGGCCCACCGTCGACCCAATGCTGCACGTGATGGACGTCGGTGAACTCGGTGTGGGTGCACCCGGGGAACCGGCATCCCTTGTCACGCCGCCTGATTTCCAGGCGCTGAGCGTCACTGGCATCGCGCCGGGTTCGCCCGAGGTTCAGGCTGCGACCATCGGCCCCGTCGGCCGAGACCAGGACCTTGGCATCGCAGGCGAGTCGGCGTGCCACCTCTCGCGACACCGGGCCCATAACGTCGAGTTCGGCGCCTCCCTCGGCTCCGGCCAGGAACGTCAAGTCGGCGTGCACCACCACCGTCGGGCGATTGCGACGTGAGCCACCGGCCTGACCGGCGCTCGGGTCCTTTCCGGTGGTCCTGGTGTTCCCGGACGCGTCGGACTGACAAACGGAGACCAAGGCATCGGCCATCCGTTGCTCGAAAGGCTTTCGGTTGCGGTCATGTCGACTGGCACGAGCAATGAGTGCGCTCTTCACGACGACGTACTGGTCTTGGGGGAGCGTCCCCGTCAGGGTCCGACGCCGATCATCGAAGCGGAGGAAGCGACGGGCGTAGAAGCCGATGGACCGTTCGTCGGATTGATCCCGGGCGGCCAGTGCGAACTCGCGGACCTGCTTGGCGGACCAGTGGGTCGCTTCTTCAGCCAGGCGAGCGTCCGTTTCGGGCTTGGCCACCTCGACGAGCGGCCTTACCTGGTCGAACGAGAGCTTTCCTTGGGACAGGGCCTCGGCGATCTTGGGGAGCGACGGGAGCCTGGCCGCGGCTGTCACCCACTCGCGAGCGGTGGCGGCGGACACCCCGCACCGTTGCACGAGCCACGCCACCATGGAGGTGGCGCCGTCGACTCGCCACGCATGCCTTTTGTCGAGTTCTGCCACTGCTCCGAGGAGCTGGCTCTGGTGCGCAGAGATTGCTCGGTGATGCTGGGTGACGCTCGCGACCAGGGCCTCGGTTCGCCGCGACACGGAATCGGGACGAGGTCCGTCCCTGAGGAGAGTGGGTGCCATGCAGACGTTGAACGGTCGCCGTCTGACGCCGGGTGCGTCAACTGATCAGGCGACAGAGAAGGCGATTTCCCGCCCGAGAGGATCGCGGTGTCCTCAGCGATACCGGTCGGCGGGGACCCACTCCCCATGGCTGCGTACCGGCAGCCGTGCCGGCAGATGAATGATCGCTTCCGGGCGACGCCGCCCCAGCGAAGAGGCATCGAGGACGTACAGGTCGCTCCCGCCGCGAGTGGCGTCGTCCACAATGGTGAGGAGCCAGCCTTCGTCATCACTGCGGCCGTCGACGGCTCGGACGAAGAGCGGCTCGCTCGGAGTGCATCCCGGGCCGGGGCTCCAGGACGCGATCTCGTCCCGGGCCAGGTCGAACTTCAGCAGGCCGAACGGTGCAGCCTCGGCGGTCCAGCGGTCCGACCGTTGCGGGCCGCCCGGCAGCACACCTGACGTAGGGGGAAGCGCGGCCCATGCGGTCTCCAAGGAGTAGCCGTAGCGAAACTCGAGCGCTTCGCAGTGCGCGTCCATCCGTGGATACTCGACGAACCGATCGTCGAGCTGCACCCGCTCGATCTGCTCGCCCGCAATGCGCCAGCGCTCCAACACGCCGAGCGTGCCGCCTATCCCCGAGAGGGCGAGACCGGGTGGGCCGACCACGGACGCGGAGAGGTCGACCGATTGTCCGGCTTCGGGTACGCCGTAACAGCAGACGTAGAGGACGATCGCCCCGTCCGGTTCGTCGTACGCCCCGAGCACGTGCGTCACCAGGCAGGGATCGAGCCGTAGCCATCGCACGGCAACGCCACCATCCGCCACAACCCCACCCGCCGCCGATCCATTACCGCCACGAGCCACCACGCCGACCCTGCCCTCGGACCCTGGCACCCATCCGAAGGGCACGGCGCCGGCCTCACGACGAGAGGTCGTCAAGGGTGTCGTCGGCGACTCAATGAACACCACGTGCGTGGCCGTGATCCCGATGTCGTGTTGCCAGGTGGACCGTTCCAGCTCCACCGACTGGGCGGAGCGCAACATCCCGGCCGCATCCCATTCGCCGATGCGCAGGAAGATGCCCTCGCCGTCCTCGACGCGAGCGCCGTCCTCGTCGCTCCCGTCGTCGACTCCGAAGAGCACCCGCCCGCCATCGGCGGCCTGCCGGTGCACATGCGAGGCGATCGGAACGGTCAGCCCGCCGGCGAACTCCTCCGGCTCCAAGAAACGCGAGTACTGCGAGGGGATCCCGGTCTCAGGCAGGGCGAGCACCGACCCGGCATGCCAGAACACGCCGGCGTCGGCTTCGGACTCCTGGCGCTGGTACCAGACAGCCTGGCCATCCCGGATCTCCACCGCATGCAAGGCACCAGCCACTCCGCCGCCGCCGCTGCCGGCCTCCTCGCCGCCGCCGGCCTCCTCGACCCCGCCCGGCACTCCGCCATCCCACGCTCCGGCGGCACCCGACCACGAAACCCCCCAAGGCCACGCCGGCCCGACCCGGAACAGGGTCCCTTGCAGGTCAGGAGGCAGGGAGCCCGACAGCGGGAGGGGCAGCGCCCCATTGGTCCCGATCACAGGAGCACCCGAACGTCCTGAGACTCCATCTGAATACCCATGCGGCCGATCAACCTACTTGCGTATGGCAAAGTCGAGGCATGCCCACGCTCTCGGAGGACCTCACCTTCCGCGGCCTGATCCACCAAATGACCGACGTCGATCTCCCGAAGCGCTTCGACCAGCCCGGGCTCACGGTCTACGCCGGATTCGACCCATCGGCCGACAGCCTCCACGTCGGCAATCTCATGCAGCTGTGCACGTTGCGCCGTTTTCAGGACGCCGGCCATAGGACCATCTCCCTCGCCGGCGGCGGCACCGGCATGATCGGCGATCCCGGTGGCAAGCAGGACGAGCGCCAGTTGCTCAGTCTCGAGACCATTGAGGGCTATCTGCAGGGGATCCGGCCCCAGCTCGGCCAATTCCTCGACCTCGACGACGACCGGGCCCTCCTGCTCAACAACGCGGACTGGCTGAGCACGCTGTCGACGCTCGAGTACCTGCGAGATGTGGGCAAGCACTTCACGGTCAACCAGATGGTGACCAAGGAGTCCGTGAAGAGCCGATTCGACCGCCCGGATCAAGGGATCTCCTACACGGAATTCAGTTACATGCTTCTGCAGGCCTACGACTTCCTGCGGCTCCACCTCGACCATGGTTGCGATGTCCAGTTCGGCGGCAGCGACCAGTGGGGCAACATCACGATGGGCGTCGACTACGTCCGCCGGGTCTGTGGTGACGAGGTCTGGGGCTTCACCACGCCGCTGATCGTCAAGGCGGACGGGACCAAGTACGGCAAGACCGAGTCGGGCACCGTCTGGTTGGATCCCAAGCGGACGAGTCCATTCACCATGTACCAGTTCTTCCTCAACACGCCCGACGAGCAGGTCGTCCAGCTCATCAAATTCCTCACCTTCCTGGAGCACGACGACATCACCGAGCTCGATCGCCTGACGGCGGAGCAGCCCCAGCGCCGCGAGGCGCAACGGGCCCTGGCCCGCGCCGTCACCGGCCTCGTGCACGGCGACGGCGAAGTGGCCAAGTGCGAGGAGGCCTCCGCCGCGCTCTTCGGGGAGGAGATCGCGGGCCTGAGCGAGGAGATGCTCCTGGCCGTCACCGAGGACGCGCCCACCACCTCGGTCCCGCGCGCAGAGCTACTCAGCGAGCTCACCCTCACTGATCTCTTGGAGCGCACCGGTCTAGTGACGTCGAGGAAGAAAGCGCGGCAGACCGTCGAGCAGGGCGGCTCCTACGTCAACAACGTCCGCCAGACCGACGACGCTCGGAGCTTCACGCCCGGGGACCTCCTGCACGACCGGTACCTCGTCCTCCGCAAGGGTCGCAAAGAGGTCCACATCGTCAAGGCCACATGAGGCGTCGGCTCCTGGTCCCGTCCCTCGTGCTCATAACCGGATGCGCTTTCACCCTGACCTCGTGTGCCGGTGCGGACCAGCAAGGCTCGGCCGCGCACCGCATGTCGGTGTGGACCAGCGGCACCACTCTCGGGGAGGACATCGGCACACTCATCGCCGACAACGCCCGGGTTGCCAAGGACGTGCCGAACGGGACGGGCGCCGTGCATGCGGCCTGCGCCACCATGCTCAACGATGCCGAAATGGCCAATAGCAATCTGCCCTCGCCCGACCCGGAGGTCACCGCGTTGTTGACGAAGGCGTACAACTTCGAGGGCACGGCCGCCAACCAGTGCTTTTCCGCCGGCGCCACGAACAAGAAGCTCCTGGCTGCTTCCGCCCGCAACGGCATCAAGGCCGAGGCGCTCTACCAGGAAGTCATTCAGCGCATCCGCCAGATCGACGGGCGCACGGTGTCGACCACCACCACCACCGACAACTCTTCAGGCAGCATCTTCGGATGAGCCCTCCCGGTACTCCCGACGGCGAGCACGACGAGCTCGACCGGCACCGCCGGCGGGTTCTCTGGGCGCTGCCCACCGGCCTCTACCTCGTCGGGAGTCGCTACGGCGACGAGGTGAACCTGATGACGGCGAACCTCGTGGTCCAGGTGTGCATTGAGCCCAAGCTCGTCGGCGTGGCGCTCGAGCACGAGTCGGTCACGTCCCGCCTCGTGGCGGCCGGGGGTGGCTTCACGCTGTCGCTGCTCGCCCGGACCGACCGGGACGTGGTGCGTCGTTTCGTCAAACCCGTCACGGACGTCGGGCGCGCCCCTGACGGGGCTGTCCTCGCCTTGTCGGGCCAACCGGTCACCGAGGTCGGACCGGACCGCCGACCGACCCTGACCGCGGCCGCCGGCTACCTCGACTGCCGTCTGACCCGGGCGGAGGCGCTCGGGAGCCATACCTTCTGCATCGGAGAGGTCATTGGTGTGGGCGGGGAGCCCGCAGAGGTGTTGCGCATGGAGGACACCCGCATGCACTACGGAGGCTGAGTGCCTGCCGTGCCAGGCCCGGGGGAGGGATGCGCCCCCCTCGGGGAGCGCCTCAGCTCTCGGTGTCGTCGCCGGCCGGCGCCGGTGGCCGCAGATCGATGCGCAGGGTCAGGATGCCGTCGACCAATTCGGCGTCGGCGTCGCCGATCATGGCGTAGTCGGTGAAATCCTGCTGCGCCTGTTCGCGGAAACGCTGCCGCTCGGGACCCTCAATGGGCGGCATGCCGCGCGAACGGACCGCCTCGGCCCGGGCCCGGAACCGGGCGGTCATCTGTTGCGGGTCGAACCCGGGCATGGCGGTCAGCGTAGAGGTTGCACACGTGGACGAGCGACCAATCGGACCGACCCGGCGACTTCCACCGCCCCTGACCTGCACCAGGGCGGGCACGGCGCCAGTAACCACTACAATGGATTGACGGTCGACGTGGCCCGTACGGTCCGGCCGTCAGGGGCGGACGCCACGACGCGGTCCGGGTGTGACAAGGAGTTCTCGTGAAAAAGGGACGCCATCGGCGCTTCGAGGAAGCGCGCAGCCTGAAGCGGTCGTCGACGGAGTCGACGGGACGATGTGCTGAGTGTGGGGCCGAGCCGGACGACGTCCACGCGTCCTGGTGCCTGGCCGAAGAGGACCAGTACGACCGCATCCTCGGCTCCATGCCGACGAGTGCCGTCGCCGACGATGACCCGCTGAAGGACTAGCTGGCCCCTCCGTCGGTCCCACGGGTGCGAAGCGCCGGGTGGGGGAGTGCCACGCCCTGGGCCCGCAGGCGCTCGCGTTCCTCGACCAATTCCACGAAGTGGTCGTAGGCCTTCGAGCCGACCATCTTGGTGAGTTCGGGCTGCATCTCCTTGTACACGGGCTTGCTCCCGACGAAGGCCTCGGGTGACTCGGTGCACCACCAGTGGAATTCGCGGCCGCCCTTGCCCCAGTGCCGTCGGTCCCACTGCCGTATGACCGAGGTCACGTGTCCTTCGTCGTCGTCGACCGCGTCTTCCCGGCGGAGCGGCAGCTGCCAGCAGACCTCCGGCTTCAATGTCATATGGTCGACGCCCCGGTTGGTGGCCGCAATGTGGAAGGCGCATCCGACGCCGCCGGGGAAATCGGGCTTGTTCAAGAAGATGCAGGCGTCGTCGACCAGCCGGGTGACGGTCTCGCCGCTCTTGTTCTCCTGAATCACGCTCTTCTTGGTGCCGTGGTTCTGCCACTCGTCCGCGGTCAGGGTGGCGGCCGCCCTCTCGACCCGGCGGGCGTCCTTCTTGTTGACGAGGTGGGCACCGTAGCTGCAGCAGCCCTGGACGAGCTCGGGTGCGGGACCGGTGAGGACCCCCTGGCACCCGTTCCCGAAAATGCAGGTCCAGTTACTCGTGAGGAAGGTGGCGTCGAAGACCCACGTCCGCTCCTCCTCGTCGTCCTCGAAGCTGATCCATTCGTGCGTGTCGGTCGGTATCGTGGCCACGGCCAGGCACGTTACAGCGTGTGCACGCGGGCCCGATGCGTCGTTTCCGGGCCGCAGAGCAGCGAGGGCAGTCCGGGAGACAGCACGCCGTAGACTGCAACGTATGGCTACGACCACTGAAGATCTCCAGACGACCATTCCCGTCGTCACGCTCACCCCCGAAGCGCACAAAATCGTGCACGACGCCATCGCGCAGGAGCCGGACCCGGCCAACCTGGCCCTCTGGCTCGAGGTGCGAGGGGTGCAGGAGGGGTCGTTCATCTACGACCTCTACTTTCAGGCCGTCTCCGACGCCGACGAGGGAGACGCCCGTCACGCCCAGGACGATCTTGAGGTCATCATCCCGTCGGGCAGCGTCGACCGCCTGCGCGGTGCCCGCCTCGAGTGGTCGGATGCGGACGGCGGGGGTCTGGTCCTGGTCAACCCGAATACGCCAACACCAGAAGAGGCCTCGCCGAGCGTCCCACCCGAAGTCCTGGCCAAGGGCATCACAGGCCCGCTGGCCCTGCGGGTCGTCGCCGTCCTTGAGCAGGCGGTGAACCCCTCCATCGCCAGTCACGGTGGTCGGGCCGACCTGGTCGCCCTTAACGACGAGGACGGCAGCGCCTACGTGCGTCTGTCGGGCGGTTGCCAGGGTTGCGCCATGTCGCAAATGACGCTGCGTCAGGGCATTGAGACCACCCTGCTCGAAGAGGTACCTGAGCTCACCCGGGTCCTCGATGTCACGGACCACGCGGGCGGAGACAATCCCTTTTATCAATAAGTCGTTCGTAGGGGAACGACCGGGCCCTCGAGGCTCCGGGACAGCATTGGCTGTCCGGTAGCGTTGCTGTGTGCTGCGCTTTCTGACCGCTGGAGAGTCTCATGGTCGCGCCCTGGTCGTGATCGTCGAGGGCCTGCCCGCCGGTCTGCCCGTCGAGGCCTCCGACATCGCGCAGGAACTGGCCCGCCGCCGCCTCGGGTACGGGCGGGGTCCGCGTATGCGATTCGAGGCGGACGAGATCTCGCTGGTGGGAGGCGTCCGGCACGGCCGGACCCTGGGCTCTCCCGTTGCCATTGAGATCGCCAACACCGAATGGCCGAAGTGGACGGAGGAGATGTCACCCGAGCCCGGGGCGCCTTCCAAGGTCCTGACGCAGCCTCGCCCGGGGCATGCGGACCTGCCCGGCATGCTCAAGTACGGCTTCGACGACGCCCGCGACGTTCTGGAGCGGGCCTCGGCCCGGGAGACGGCGGCCCGGGTGGCCGCCGGTGCGTTGGCAAAGCTGCTCCTGACCCACCTCGGGGTCACGATCCTGAGCCACGTGGTGCGGTTGGGCGAAGCCGCCACCAGCCCGGAGAGTGCCCGGCCCGGACCGAGCGACCTCGGGGCGGTGGATGCCAGCGACGTGCGCTGCTTCGATCAGGCGGGGGAGAAGGCGATGGTCGCTGCGGTCAAGGCCGCCTCCAAGGTCGGGGACTCGCTGGGCGGCATCGCCGAGGTCCTGGCCTACGGCGTCCCCGTCGGTCTCGGCAGCCACGTGCACTGGGACCGCAAGCTCGACGCCAACTTGGCGCAGGCCCTCATGTCGATCCAAGCGGTGAAGGCGGTGGAGATCGGCGACGGTTGGGACAATGCAGCCCGCAGGGGATCTGACGCGCACGACGCCATCCACTACGACGAAGCCGAGGGCTACGTCCGTCCCACGGACAGGGCAGGCGGCATTGAGGGCGGCATCTCGAACGGTGCGCTGCTCGTGGCCCGGGTGGCGATGAAGCCGCTCGCCACGTTGAACCGGCCTGTGCTCCAGACGGTGGATGTCGTCACCAAGGAATCGACCGTGAGCTTCCGCGAGCGGACCGATGTCACCGCCGTTCCAGCCATGGGGGTGGTCGCCGAGTCGATGACCGCGCTCGTGCTGGCCACCGAGGCCCTGCGCAAGTTCGGAGGGGACTCCCTCGCCGAGGTCGTGCGCAATCGCGACGGCTTCGTGGCCTCGCTCGGCACGACCCCCTCGTCCGCCGTGGGCCGCCCGACGGCGGCGGGTCCGGACAGCGCAGCCGGATGACCCCCCGCATCCTGCTCGTCGGGATGATGGGCGCCGGCAAGACCACCACCGGGCACCTCCTGGCCGAGCGGCTCGGTTGGGGTTACCGGGACTCCGACGCCGACGTCCAGTCGGCCACCGGGCTGACGGTGCCCGAATTGTTCGCCCGCGACGGTGAGGCTGCTTTCCGCCGGGCCGAGGCCACGGTGCTGGCCGACGCCTGTGACGACCCTTCGCCATCGGTGGTCTCCGTGGCCGGCGGCGCCGTGCTCAGCGAGGACAACCGTCGGCGCATCGCCGCCAGTGGCATCGTCGTCTGGCTACGGGCCCGCCCCGAGACGCTGGCCGCCCGGGTGGGGGACGGCGCCGGCCGGCCGTTGCTCGGCGATGATCCGGCGGAGGCCGTGGTCCGTCTCAATGCCGTGCGCGCCCCGCTCTACGCCGAGGTGGCGGACGTCGTGCTGGACGTGGACGAGCTGGATCCCGTGACCGTCGCCGACCGCATCATCGTCGCCATGGACGCCGCCACCGACGCCGCCCCCGACGCCGCCCCCGACGACGCCGACGCCGCCACCGCCCCGGGCCAAGTCCGGTAGGGGGAAACCATGCACGCTCTCTCCGTCGACCTGGCCGATCGCTCCTACCCCGTGCTCGTGGGTCCGGGGGCCCGCCACGAGGTGGCGCGCTTCGTCCCTTCCAGCGCCAAATCGGCCGTGATCGTGACCCAGCAGTCGATCAGGGATGCGGGCTGGGTGGAGGGGATCGACGCCGGCCTGCCGTCCCAGGTCTGCCTCATCCCCGACGGGGAAGAGGCCAAGACGCTCGCCACGGTCGAGGAGCTGGCGCGGTTCTTCGCCCGGGCCGGGCTGTCTCGGGCCGATGTCGTCATCGCGGTCGGGGGCGGCATCGTGACCGATGTCGCGGGATTTGCGGCTGCCACGTACCACCGGGGCACGGCGTACCTGAACGTCGCCACCTCGCTCCTGGCGCAGGTGGATGCCGCCATCGGCGGCAAGACCGGGGTCAACCTGCCCGAGGGCAAGAACCTCGTCGGAGCCTTCTGGCAGCCCACCGCGGTGCTGTGCGACACCGAGACGCTCTCCTCGCTCCCCCCGCGCGAATGGGCCTGCGGCCGGGGCGAAATCGCCAAGTACGCCTTCCTCGGCGATGCCCCCACGGCGGACCAGCCCATCGAGGAGCAGGTGGCCCGCTGTGCCGGCATCAAGGCTGCCGTCGTGGCCGAGGACGAGCGCGAGGGCGGCCGGCGCATGATCCTGAACTACGGCCACACCCTGGCCCACGCGCTCGAGAGCGCCGGCCAGACCGATCACCCGGACTGGGACCTCCGCCACGGTGAGGCGGTCGCCATCGGGATCCTGTTCGCCGCCCTGCTGGCGGAACGGCTCGGACGCATTGACGCCGACCGGGTCGCCGAGCACCGCAGGATCGTCGGGAGCTTCGACCTGCCCACCGACCTGCCGCCGGGAGCCGAGGCGGCGGAGCTCGTCGCGTTCATGGGGCGGGACAAGAAGGCGCAGCAAGATCTGACCTTCGTGTTGGACGGTCCACACGGCGTCGAGCCGGTGCGCGGCGTCGCCACCGCCGATGTGGTCGCTACCCTGGCTGCCATGGGTGCCAGCGCATGAGCCTCGTCCTCCTCCTGTCGGGGCCCAACCTCAACCTGCTCGGGGAGCGGGAGCCGGCCGTCTACGGGACGGACACCCTGGCGACGCACGTGGCCAGGGCGGAGGCGGCCGCCGCCCATCACGGCCTCGACCTCGAGCACCTCCAGACGAATCACGAAGGCGCCCTCGTCGACGCCGTCCATGCGGCGCGCGGCCGGGCCGATGCGCTGGTCATCAACGCCGGCGCGCTGAGCCATACGTCGTGGTCGCTGCACGATGCCGTGGCCGCCTTCGAGGGCCCGGTCGTCGAGCTGCACCTCTCCAATCCCGCCGCCAGAGAGCCCTTCCGGCACACGTCGGTGCTGGCACCCGTAGCGTCGGGAGTCATCGCTGGCTTCGGCGGTCTCGGCTACGAGCTCGCCGTTGACGCCGCCGCCGCGCTACTGAAGGGATCCTGAGCGCCATGACGACCACTACCCGAGCCAACCCCTACTTGCCGGGCACGGCACCCCTCCCGCCGATCGTCGTCACCGGCCGTCTCGACCGCCTGCGCGCCGCCTTCGACGAGCACGAGGTCGACGCCCTCATCGTCACCACACTCCCCAACGTCCGCTACCTGACGGGCTTCTCGGGCTCGGCGGCGGTGCTGGTGGTGACGAAGGACCTCTCGGTGCTGACGACGGACGGCCGCTACCGGACCCAGTCGGCCGAGCAGTTGCAGGCCGCCGGCGCCCCCGAGGTGGAGATCACCATCGGCACCGGGGTGGAGCAACGGGAGGCGGTCCGCGCCGCGCTCGGATCCGCCGGCGCCGGCCGCGTCGGTCTCGAGGCGGGCAACATCACATGGAGCGGGCAGCGCGCATGGGCTGAGGTGTTGCACGGCGACACGCTCGTCCCAACCGCCAATGCCGTCGAGGCGCTGCGCGAGCGCAAGGACGCGGCCGAGCTGGCCCGCATGGAGCGCGCCGCCGCCATCGCCGACGCCGCGCTGTTCGAGGTGCTGCCGCTGATGAGCCAGGGGATCACCGAGGAGCATTTCGCATTGGAGCTCGACAGCGCCATGCGGCGCGGGGGCGCCGAGGGCACCGCCTTCGAGACCATCGTCGCCGCCGGGGAGAACTCCGCCAAGCCGCACCACCACCCCGGGCCCCGGCGCATCAAGGAAGGCGATCCGGTGGTGGTCGACTTCGGCGCCATGTTCGAGGGGTACCGCTCCGACATGACCCGGACCTTCTGTGTCGACGCCGAGCCGGAAGGGGAGCTGGCCCGCATCTTCTCGGTGGTGCAGACGTCGCAGGCCGCCGGTGCGGCCGCCGTGCGGCCCGGCATCGCAGCCAAGGACGTCGACGACGTCTGTCGCCAGATCATCGCCGACGCCGGTTGGGCCGAGCGTTTCGAGCACGGCACCGGGCACGGCGTCGGGCTCGATATCCACGAAGCCCCCACCGTCAGCCAATTGGGCACTGCTATCCTCGCCCCTGGCTTCGTCGTCACCGTCGAGCCCGGTGTCTATGTTCCCGGGCACGGCGGCGTCCGTGTCGAGGACACCTTGGTGGTGACCGAGGACGGCGCTCGCCCCTTGACCCATTTCACAAAGGACATCCATGGCAGTCTCGACCAATGACCTGAAGAACGGCATGAGCCTCGACCTTCCCGAAGGCCTGTTCAGCGTCGTCGAGTTCCAACACGTGAAGCCGGGGAAGGGTGGCGCCTTCGTACGCACGAAGCTCAAGAACGTGCGGAGCGGCGCGGTGATCGAGCGCACCTACCGGGCCGACGAGAAGCTCGAGCAGGCGATCATCGACAAGCGGGACATGCAGTTCCTCTACCGCGACGGCACCGACTACGTGTTCATGGACACGACGAGCTACGAGCAGTTGCAGGTGCCGCCCGACGCGCTCGGTGAGGCGCCGAACTACCTGAAGGAAGGCGATGCGGCGAACGTGCAGATGTACAACGCCGAGATCGTCGGGGTCGAGCTTCCGGCCGCGGTCGAGCTGACGGTGACCGAGACGGAGCCTGGCATGCAAGGCGACCGCGTCTCGGGGGCCCGCAAGCCCGCCACCCTGCAGACCGGTCACGTGGTGCAGGTCCCCCTCTTCGTGAACATCGGGGACGTGATCAAGGTCGACACCCGCTCCGGCGAGTACCTGACCCGGGCCTGACGGCCCGGCTGCCTGGCCGAGCCGCCGGACCTTCGGACCGAGGACGGGACCAGAGCAGATGACGGACGTCGCGCCCCGGCACCAACAACGTGAACGCGCCCTCTCGCTCCTCTACGAGGCGGAACTGAAGGGCGAGGGGCCGCTCCAAGTCCTCGACGCCCTGCCGGTACCGCCCGATCCCTACGTCCGGACCCTCCTCGAGCACGCCGTCGAGACCCGCGAGGAGGCCGACCGCCGAATCTCCGGGGCGTCGGTCGGCTGGCCCATCGACCGCATGGCCGTGGTCGATCGCATCGTCCTGCGGATGGCCATCGCCGAGGTACTCGACCCCGACGGCCCACCCACCGCCGTCGTGATCGACGAGGCGGTGCAGCTGGCCAAGGAGTACTCGACCGACGAGTCGGGTCGCTTCGTCAACGGGATCCTCTCGACCATCGTCGCCGACATCGGCCCGCGTTAGCGGGGCCGGATCCCGATCCACATCGCACCACGACGCGCTAACATCAACCTCTGACCGTGAAGTGAGTCCTGTGAGGCTCACACGGCAGGAGGAGCAGTGGCCGAACGCGAACGCAGTCATACGCGACCCCTCGGGGGCGTGTTCGTGGCCCACTCCCAGGTCCTGAGTTCCGCTGATGTCCTGCGCGCCCTGACCCGCATGTCGCACGAGGTGGTCGAGCGCAACGGGGGAGTCGAGGACGTCGTCCTGGTCGGCCTCCAGACGGGCGGTGTCCCCCTGGCCACCAAAATGGCCGACATACTGCGCCAGATCGAAGCGGTCGACACGCTGGCCGTCGGCAGTCTCGACGTGGCCTTCTACCGCGACGACATCGGGCTTCGTCCCGTCCTCCCCGAGGCGGTCACCGACATTCCGGTCGACCTGGCCGGGAAGGTGGTGGTCCTCGTCGACGACGTCCTCTTCACCGGCCGGACCATTCGCGCCGCGCTGAACGCCCTCAACGACTTCGGCCGGGCCAAGTCCGTCCAGTTGGCCGTCATGGTCGACCGGGGCCACCGCGAGCTCCCGATCCGGCCCGACTACGTGGGGAAGAACCTCCCGACCCGTCGCGAGGAGATGGTCGATGTCGGCGAGGACGGCGTGTGGATCGGCAGTCTGGAGGACAAGTGACCGGCACCCAGCATCTCCTTTCGGTGGCCGACCTCGGGCCCGAGGGTATCGGGGAGGTCCTGCACGTGGCGGAGGCCTTCGCAGAGGTGGAGCGACGCTCCATGCCCAAGGTCCCGACGCTGCGCGGCAAGGTGGTGGCGACCCTGTTCTTCGAGGAGTCGACCCGCACCCGGCTCTCCTTCGAGACGGCAGCCAAACGCCTGTCGGCCGACGTGCTCTCGCTGGCGGTGGCCAGCTCCTCGGTGAAGAAGGGCGAGAGCCTGCGCGACACCGTCGAGACGGTCGAAGCCATGGGCATCGACGCCATCATCATCCGGCATTCGTCGGCCGGGGCACCGCACCAGGTGGCGCGCTGGGTCGAGCGGGCCCATGTCGTCAATGCCGGCGACGGCTGGCACGAACACCCGACCCAGGCCCTGCTCGACTGCTTCACCGTGCGCCAGGTCCTGGCCGAGCGCAAGGGCGCCGCGCCCGACGAGCTCGGCATCGCCTGCTTCGAGGATCTGCGGGTCCTGATCGTCGGCGACGTGCGGCACAGCCGGGTCGCTCGCTCCGAGGTGCTCGCCTACACCGCCCTGGGAGCGCACGTCACCCTTGCGGCACCGGGCAGCCTGCTCCCACCCTCGCTCGAGGGGTGGCCCGTCGAAGTGGCGACCGACCTCGATGCCGCGCTGGGCGACGCCGATGTGGTCTCGCTCCTGCGCCTGCAGGCGGAGCGGGGGAGCGGGTCGTTCGTCCCGAGCCTGCGCGAGTACACGGCGGGGTGGGGGCTCACGGCGCGCCGGGCCGAGCGACTGGCCGAGCACGCCATCGTGACCCATCCCGGGCCGATGGTGCGCGGGGTCGAGATCGCCTCCGACGTGGCCGACCTGCCGCGCACCGTGGTCACCCAGCAGGTGGCCAACGGCATCGCGGTGCGCATGGCCATCCTGTTCCTGCTGCTCGGCGGGGAACTGCAGGGCCTGGCGGAGGTGCCGGCCGTTGCCTGATCCCACCCTGGTCATCCGCGGCGGTGACGTCGTCGGGCCGTCCGGCCTGACCCGCGCCGACGTCGCTGTGGCCGGAGAAGCCATCGTCGCCGTCGCCGAGTCCATCGAAGCGCCCCGCGGGGTGTCGGTGCTCGACGCCACGGGTTGCCTGGTCGGTCCCGGGTTGGTCGACCTGCACACGCACCTGCGCCAGCCCGGTCGCGAGGAGGCCGAGACGATAGAGACCGGCGCCCGCGCCGCCGCGCTCGGCGGCTACACCGCCATTGTCGCCATGCCCAACACCGAGCCGGCCATCGATTCGGCCGGAGTGGCGGCCGAGGTGCTGGCGCTCGGTGCCGGCTGCACCGCCGAGGTGGCCGTGGCGGGTGCCATCACCGTCGGACGCGCCGGCCACGCCCTGGCCCCTCTGGCCGAGTTGGCGGCCCTCGGCATCACCCTCTTCACCGACGACGGTGCCGGGGTCCAAGACGGCGCGCTGATGCGGCGCGCCCTCGACTACGCCAAGGGCCTCGGGGTCACCCTGGCTCAGCACTGCGAGGACAACTGCCTGGCGGCCGGCGGTGCCATGCACGAAGGGAGCTGGTCGAGCCGGCTCGGCATCGCGGGCATCCCCGCCGCGGCCGAGGAGGCGATGGTCGCCCGCGATATCGCGCTGTCCCGCCTGACCGGAGCGCCGGTGCACTTCCTCCACATGTCCACAGCCGGCTCCGTCGACCTGATCCGCCGGGCCAAGGAAGAGGGCCTCCCCGTCACGGCCGAGGCGGCCCCGCACCACATGCTGCTCACCCACGCCCTGGTGGCGGGCTACGACCCGGTCTTCAAGGTCAATCCACCGCTGCGGACGGACGAGGACGTGGCGGCCGTGATCGCCGGCCTGTGTGACGGCACCATCGACGCCGTGGCCACCGACCACGCCCCGCATGCGCCCGAGGCCAAGGACCTCCCGTTCAACGAGGCGCCGCCCGGCATGCTCGGCCTGCAGACAGCGCTCCCCATCGCCTGGGAGGTGCTGTCGCCGCACCTGGCCCCCGAGCGCGTCTTCGCCCTCTTGAGCACGCAGCCCGCCGTCATCGCCAAGCTGACGGCGACCGACCCCCGTGGTGCGGGCCACAGCGCGCAGGGCGGACTGGTCGAGGCGGGGGCGACGGCCAACCTGTGCGTCTTCGATCCCGCCGCCACCACGGTGGTGGACCCCACGGCGTTGGCCAGCCGCAGCCGCAATACGCCCTACGCCGGCCGCACGTTCACCGGGGCCGTGCGGCACACGGTGTTGCGGGGCGAAGCGGTCGTCATCGACGCGACGGTGCAGCGGTGAGCGCCGACATGCGGCAATCAGCGCAGAGCGGCCACGGGGACAGGCCGCCTGCGCTCTTGGTGACGGCGGACGGCGAGGTGTTCTCCGGCGAGGCGGCCGGCGCGCCCCTGCCGGTGGCGACGGGAGAGCTCGTCTTCAACACGGCCATGAGCGGCTACCAAGAGGTGATCACGGACCCGTCCTACGCGGGCCAGGTCATCGCCTTCACCAGTACCCACATCGGCAACTACGGGACGAACGCCACGGACGACGAGGCCGCCGCACCGCAATGCCGGGGGATTGTGGTGTGCGACCTGGCCGACGAGCCGTCGAACTGGCGGTCCACCGAGGGCCTGGAGCCGTTCCTGCGCCGGCACGGGATTGCCGCCCTGACCGGCGTCGACACTCGGCGCCTGGCCCGCCACGTCCGTCAGGCGGGTGCAGTCCCCTGCGCGTTCGGCACGGCACCGGAGTCCGAGTTGCGTGCCGCCGCGGCGGCGGCTGTCGGCACCGACGGTATGGACCTCGTCTCGGGTGTCACCACGAGCGAGGTCAGCCGCCATCCGGCGACCGGCATCGGTGCCGCCAGCGACCTGCGCATCGTGGCCTACGACTTCGGAGTCAAGACCACCATGGTCCAGCTGCTCACCACGCTCGGCACCGTCACCGTGGTGCCGGCCGGCACGCCGGCCGACGACGTCCTGGCGCTCGAGCCCGATGGCGTGTTCCTGTCCAACGGGCCCGGTGACCCCGCCGCCCTGCCCGGCCCGACCGCCGCGGTGGCCGACCTGGTCGGTCGGGTGCCGGTCTTCGGCATCTGTCTCGGCCACCAGATCCTGGCCACGGCGCTGGGCGGTTCGACCTACAAACTGCCCTTCGGGCACCACGGGGCCAACCACCCCGTGCAGCGCCTGGAGACCGGCGTCGTCGAGATCACGAGCCAGAACCACAACTACGCCGTGGCGGCCGGCTCCATTCCCGACGCCGAGACGACGCACGTCAACCTCAACGACGGTGTGATCGAGGGTTTCCGCTCCCTGAAGGCCCCGGCCTTCTCGGTGCAGTACCACCCCGAAGCGGCCCCCGGACCCCACGACGCCCGCTACCTCTTCGGCGCGTTCCGCGATCTGATGCTGGCCCACCCCACCCGTCCGACCGGCGCCGGGGTGCGCTGATGCCGCGGCGCGACGACCTGCAGTCCATCCTCGTCATCGGATCGGGCCCCATCGTGATCGGCCAGGCCTGTGAGTTCGACTATTCGGGCACCCAGGCCTGTCGGGTCCTGCGCGAGGAGGGCTACCGGGTGATCCTGGCCAACTCCAATCCGGCGACGATCATGACTGACCCCGCCACGGCGGACCGGACGTACATCGAGCCACTGGACCCCGAAGTCCTGGAGGCCATCATCGCCAAGGAGCGGCCCGACGCGTTGCTCCCGACCCTCGGCGGGCAGACGGCCCTCAACCTGACCATGCAGCTGGTCGAGCTCGGCGTCCTCGAGCGCTACGGGGTGGAGGTGATCGGGGCGCGGCCCGAGGCGATCACGACGGCCGAGGACCGGGACCGCTTCAAGGCCGCCATGCAGGAGATCGGCCTGGAGGTGCCGCGCTCGGGGTTCGCCCACTCGTTGGAGGAGGCGGAGGAGATCGCCGCCGACATCGGCTTCCCGATCATGGTGCGACCGAGCTTCATCCTCGGGGGGAAGGGGACCGGCATCGCCGAGGACCCGGCGCATTTCGGCCAGCTGGCGGCGGAAGGCCTGGCGGCCAGTCCGGTGGGCCAGATCCTGGTCGAGAAGTCGATCGCCGGCTGGAAGGAATACGAGCTCGAGGTGATGCGTGACGCCGGGGACAACTGCGTCGTCGTCTGTTCCATCGAGAACTTCGACCCCATGGGCGTCCACACCGGCGACTCCATCACGGTGGCACCGATCCAGACCCTCACCGACGTGGAGTACCAGGCCATGCGCGACGACGCCTTCGCCTGCCTACGCCGGGTGGGTGTCGAGACCGGTGGCTCCAACGTGCAGTTCGCCGTGGAGCCGTCGACCGGGCGTCGGGTGATCATCGAGATGAACCCCCGGGTGTCACGCTCCTCGGCGCTGGCCTCGAAGGCCACCGGGTTCCCCATCGCCAAAATCGCCGCCCGGCTGGCCGTCGGCTACCTGCTCAACGAGATTCCCAACGACATCACGAAGGCGACGCCGGCGTCGTTCGAGCCGACCATCGACTACGTCGTCACCAAAATACCGCGCTGGGCCTTCGAGAAGCTGCCCGGAGCCGACGGTCGCCTCGGGACCCGCATGCAGTCGGTGGGCGAGGTCATGGCCATCGGCCGCACGTTCTGCGAGTCGCTGCAAAAGGCGTTGCGCTCGCTGGAGCAGGGCCGGGCCGGGCTCAATGCCGATCCCTCCGAGGCCGCCCTGGACGAGGTCCCGCTCGAGGAGCTCGTCGAGCGCATCGCCGTGGCCACGCCCGAGCGCATCTTCGAGCTGGAGGCCACGTTGCGGAGGGGCGTCGCGGTGGACGAGGTCGTCACCCGGACCGGCATCGACCCCTGGTTCGTCCGCCAGCTGGCGCGCATCGTGGCCGAGCGCCGCCGCATCGCCGCCGCCTCGTCACTCGGGCCGGCCGATTTCCGCCGGGCCAAGCGGCTCGGGTTCTCCGATGCGCAGCTGGCCTATCTGCGGGGGACGACCGCGGCGGACATGCGGGCGGCCCGGCTGTCGGCCGGGGTGCGGGCGACCTTCAAGACGGTGGACACCTGCGCCGCCGAGTTCGAGGCGTTCACGCCGTACCACTACGCCACCTACGAGGAGGAGGACGAGGTCCGCCCGTCCGAGCGCGCCCGGGTGATCATTCTCGGATCGGGGCCGAACCGCATCGGGCAGGGCATTGAGTTCGACTACTGCTGCGTGCACGCCTCCATGACCCTGCGCGACGCCGGCTACGAGACCGTGATGATCAACTGCAATCCCGAGACGGTCTCGACCGACTACGACACCTCCGACCGCCTCTACTTCGAGCCGTTGACGGACGAGGACGTGGCCAACGTGCTCGACGCCGAGTTGGCGGCGGGCGGGAAGGTCGAGGGCGTCATCGTGTCGCTGGGAGGGCAGACGCCCCTGAAGCTGGCCGGCTCGCTGCCGCCCGAGTTGGTCCTTGGCACGAGCCCGGCCTCCATCGACCTGGCCGAGGACCGCGAGCGCTGGAACGCCCTGTGCCACGAGCGCAACATCCCCCAACCTCCGGGCGGGACGGCGACCACCACACCCGAGGCCTTGGCCGTCGCCGGGCAGGTCGGCTACCCGGTGCTGCTCCGCCCGAGCTATGTCCTGGGCGGACGGGCCATGGAGATCGTCTACGACGACGAAGGGGTGCGCCGCGTCATGCAGTCCATGACCACCGGTGCGCTGGCGCGCGAGGGCGGCGTCACGGCCGACCGCCCCGTGCTGGTGGACCGCTTTCTCGAGGATGCCATTGAGGTCGATGTCGACGCGGTGCGCGACCGCACCGGCGAGATCCTGATCGCCGGGGTCATGGAGCACGTGGAGGAGGCCGGGGTGCACTCGGGCGACTCCGCCTGCGCCTTGCCGCCGCAGACGCTGAGCGACGACGTGATCGAACAGCTCGAACGCCACACGCGGGCGTTGGCCGAGTCGCTCGCTGTGTGCGGGCTCATCAACGTGCAGTTCGCCGTGAAGGACGGTCAGGTCTATGTCCTCGAGGCCAACCCACGAGCCAGCCGGACGGTCCCGTTCGTGGCCAAGGCCACCGGCGTGCCGCTGGCCATGGTGGCCTCCCGCCTGATGGTGGGCCAGACGTTGGCTGACCTGCGTGCACAGGGCCTTCTGCGTCCCGATGTCATCGGCCGCGTGCCGGTGCTCGACCACGTGAGCGTCAAGGAGGCTGTGCTGCCCTTCGACCGTTTCCCGGGCGTCGATACCCTCTTGGGGCCCGAGATGCGCTCGACCGGCGAGGTCATGGGAGTCGACAGCACGTTCGGCCTGGCCTTTGCCAAGAGCCAGCTGGCGGCCGGGACCCGCTTGCCCGACGCCGGGACGGTGTTCCTGTCCCTGGCCGACCGTGACAAGCCCGCCGGGTTGGCGGTGGCCCGGGCGTTCAGCGGGCTCGGGTTCTCCATCGCGGCGACGCTGGGGACGGCGGGATACCTGCGCTCCGAGGGCCTGGCGGTGGACACGCTGGTCGCCAAGGTGGGGGAGGAGGGCGTGGCCTCCGATGCGGTCGAGCTCATCGCCCAGGGCAAGGTGCAGCTGGTCGTGAACACGCCGCGCGGCCTGGGCCCGCGGGCCGACGGCCAGCACATCCGCACCGCCTCGGTGGTCCACAAGGTGCCCTGCCTGACGACCCTGGCCGCGGCCCGGGCCGCCGCGGCCGGTATCGCCGACGCGCGGTCGCACCCCCTCCAGGTGCGGGCACTCCAGGATCTGCACCCCACACCGAGCGGGACGTCGCAGTGAACGCCGCTCCCGACGGGCGCCGGGCGGCCACGCTCGCCACGAATGTCGGGAGCGTCAGCCTTCCCAATCCGGTGCTGACGGCGTCAGGGACGTCGGGACACGGGACCGAGCTGTCCGAGTACGGCGTGTTGGGTGATCTCGGCGCCGTCGTCGTCAAGTCCCTCTCGGTGGAGCCGTGGCCCGGCAACGCCGCGCCTCGGGTGCACGAGGTCGGGGCCGGCATGCTCAACAGCGTCGGGCTGCAGGGACCGGGCCTGGCGGCGTGGGTCGTCGACGACCTCCCGGCGCTGCACGATGCAGGGGCTCGCGTCGTCGTGAGCATCTGGGGCCGCTCGGTGTCGGACTACGCCAAAGCGGCCGAGCTTGTCGCGGCGGCGGCTTCTACAGGGCCCGGTTCGTGCATCCGGGCACTGGAGGTCAACGTCAGCTGTCCCAATGTCGAGGACCGCTCGCGCATGTTCGCCCATTCGGCCGAGTCCACGGAGCGGGTCCTCGAAGCCACGGCGTGTGGCCTGCCACGCTGGGCCAAGCTCAGCCCGAACGTGCCGGACGTGGTGGAGATCGCCCAAGGTGCCGTTGCGGGCGGTGCCGACGGCGTGACCCTGGTGAACACGCTGCTCGGCCTGGCCCTCGACATCGAATCGGGTCGGCCCGTCCTGGGCGCCGGCGGCGGCGGGCTTTCCGGCGGCGCGGTGCACCCCGTGGCGGTGCGCGCGGTGTGGGAATGCCGGGCCGCCTTCCCGGAGCTGCCCATCGTGGGCGTGGGCGGAGTGTTCTCGGGTCACGACGCCATTGAGCTGCTCGTGGCCGGGGCCGACGCCGTCCAAGTAGGCACGGCGACCTTCAGAGACCCCAAGGCGCCGTGGAAGGTGCTGCGCCAGGTGGCGCGCTGGTGCGACAGCCGCGGCACCACGGTGAGGGACATCCGCCAGCGGGCGCGGGACCGCGTTCAGACGCAACCAGCCGTTCAGGCGCAACCAGCCGTTCCGGCGCAACGAGAGGGAGGACCACATGGCTGACAGTTTCGGGGACCGGGTGGCGGCGGCCGTGGCGGTGACGGGACCGCTCTGTGCGGGCATCGATCCCTCCGCTTCGTTGCTGGCGAAGTGGGGCCTGAGCGACGATGCCCAGGGGCTGCGCACCTTTTGCGCCGCCTGCGTCGAAGGGTTCGCCGGCGCCGTCAGCGTGGTGAAGCCACAGGTGGCGTTCTTCGAGCGCCACGGTTCGGCCGGGATGGCGGAACTGGAGCGGCTCATGGCTGACGCGGCGGCCGCCGGGCTGATCGTGATCGCCGATGCCAAGCGGGGTGACATCGATTCGACCGCGGCGGCCTACGCCGATGCCTGGCTGGGGCAGGCCAGCCCCCTCGCCGGCGATGCCGTGACGGTCCATCCCTATCTCGGCCTGGGGGCGCTCACGCCCCTGGTCCAGTTGGCCGCGGCCAACGGGAAGGGGGTCCTGGTGGTGGCCCGGAGCTCGAATCCCGAGGGCCGGGAGCTCCAGCAGGCCGCCACCGCCACCGGGCCCGCAGTCGAGGACATGCTCCTGGGCGAGATCGCCCAGCTCAATGGCTCGCCCGAAGTCCCGACCGGGACCGTGGGTGCGGTCGTCGGGGCGACGTTGGAGCCGTCGACCTTCGCGTTATCCCAGCTGGGAGGGGTAATCCTCGCACCCGGACTGGGTGCCCAGGGCGCCGGCCCCGCCGACGTGGCCAGGCGTTTTGCCGGTTGTCAGCCCGGCAGCGTGCTCCCGAGTAGTTCCCGAGGCCTGCTGAACGAGGGTCCGGATCCCGCCGACTTGGGTCGCAGTGCACGCTCGCTGAACCGCGAGTTGGCGGCCGTAATGGGCTGAAGAGGGGAAATGGGTATGAACGCCCCTGGCTGAGGCGCTATGGTCTCGGCATGCCGCAACCTCCCGCACTCACTCCAGAGCAGCGCGCAGCTGCACTCGAAAAGGCTGCCAGGGTTCGCCGTGAGCGGGCCGAGGTCAAAGACAAGCTCAAGATGAACCACTTGTCGCTGGCGGACCTCCTCCAAGAGGCGGACTCCAACGAGACCATCGGGAAGATGAAGGTGGTGTCCGTCCTCGAGTCCCTGCCCGGTCTGGGCAAGGTCAAGGCGCGCCGTCTGATGGAGACCGTCGGCATCAGTGACAGCCGGAGGCTCCAGGGTCTCGGCGCCAAGCAGCGTGAATCGCTGCTCAAAGAGACTGCGCGCTGAACCCAAGATCACCGCGCCGCACATCTTCGTGCTCATCGGCCCTGGTGGGGCCGGCAAGGGCACTGTTGCCGCAGCGCTGATCGCGCAGGATCCCACTCTCTGGCTCAGCCGGAGCTGGACCACGAGGAAGCCGCGGCCGGGCGAGCGCGAGCGCAGTGCCTATGTGTTCGTGGATCGCCCCACCTTCGAGGCGGCGGTGGCCCAGGGCGGTTTCTACGAGTGGGCCCAGTTCCTCGACTACCTCATGGGCACGCCCATTCCTGATCCCCCTCCCGGCTCCGACGTGCTGCTCGAGATCGACGTGCAGGGGGCCGAACAGGTGTTGGCCCACCGTCCTGATGCGACGGTGATCCTCCTGCTGCCCCCGTCGCCCGCTGTACAGGCCGAGCGCCTCAAGGCCCGCGGGGACGACACCGAACACATTCGGCGCCGGGTGGAGCTCGGGCGCTCAGAAGTGGAGCGTGGGGCCAAAATTGCAGCTCACACGGTCATCAATGACGACCTTGGTCAGGCCCTGGCCGAGCTGACCGCTATAGTTGATCGGACTCGATCGGCTGCCCCCTGCGCCGCGAACCCGGAGGAATCCTGATGGCCCAAGGCCGCCACACGCTCATGGACCCACCAATCGAAGAGCTCCTGGACAAGGTGGACTCCAAGTTCACCCTGGTCGCTCTCGGTTCGGCCCGGGCCCGCCAGGTGAACTCCTACTACAACAGCCTCGGCGAAGGCCTCGGCAAGGTGGTCCCACCCCAGGTGGCGTCGGTGTCGGGCAAGCCCGTCTCCATCGCCTTCGAAGAGATCGCCGCCGGAAAGGCGACGTTCACCCGTCCGGACCCAGAGGAAGAGGCAGCTCTGGCCGCGGCCATCGCCGATGCGGCCGAGGCAGGCCTCCTGGCCGAGTCCGAGGGCGAAGCCGGTGCCCAGCCGACCGAGATCGTCGAAGTGATCGAGGTCCTCGACGTCGGGGGCGACGACCCGGCTGCCAGCTAGGCGCCTGACGGACTGGCGCGGCGAGGAGCGCCGATGGCCGGTGACCCCCATGGAGGATCCGCCCGTGAACGCTGAAGCTGACCGCCTTTCGGCCGCCGCACCACGCGTCGTTCTCGGTGTCTGCGGCGGCATCGCCGCTTACAAGGCGATAGAGGTGTGCCGGCAACTGGTCGATGCCGGTGTGCACGTGACGCCGGTGCTCACAGAAGAGGCCACGCGCTTTGTCGGTGCCGTCACCTTCTCTGCCCTGGCCTCCGAACCGGTGCTGCGCTCCTTGTGGGACGAGGCCTCTCCGATTCCCCACACCCGGCTCGGCCAGCAAGCGGATCTGGTCCTGGTCGTGCCGGCGACCGCACACACCCTGGCCCGCTACGCCGCCGGGCTCTCCGACGACCTCCTTTGTGCCACCCTCCTGGCCACCCGGGCGCCGGTGCTCGTCTGTCCGGCCATGCACACCGAAATGTGGGAGCACGCGTCGGTGCGCGAGAACTTGGCCACGCTCGAGCGCCGCGGCGTCGAGATCATCCCGCCCGAGAGCGGGAGGCTGGCTGGTGGTGACTCGGGGGAGGGCCGGCTCGCCGACCCCGGCGTAATTGTGGCGCGCGTCCTCGAACGGCTCGGCCGCGGGACGCGGCGCGACTTCCACGGCACCACCGTTGTGGTCAGCGCGGGCGGCACGCGGGAACCGCTCGATCCCGTGCGCTTCATCACGAACCGGTCGTCGGGCAAGCAGGGCCACGCCATCGCCATCGCGGCAGCGCGCCGTGGTGCCGCGGTCACGTTGGTGACGTCGTCGCCCCTCGTGCTCCCGCCCGATGTCTCCTCGACGGTGACTCGCATTGACGTGGAGACGGCGGCCGACATGGAGCACGCGGTCGGCGCCGCGGCCGAGGGCGCGGTGGTCGTGGTCATGGCAGCGGCGGTGGCGGACTTCCGCCCGAAGCGGTCCGTGGACACGAAGCTCTCCAAGGAAGAGGGTCTCCCCGAAATCGTCTTGGAGCAGACGCCCGACATCCTGGCCGGCCTGACCGCCCGGCGCCGCCCAGGGCAGGTGCTGGTGGGGTTCGCGGCGGAGACCCACGACGCCCTCGAACGGGGACGGCGCAAGCTGGCCCGCAAGGGTGTCGACCTGCTCGTCGTGAACGATGTGAGCGCGCCGGGTACAGGATTCGACCACGACACCAACGCAGTCATTATTTTGGAAGCGGATGGGCAGAGCCAGGAAATCCCACTGACCTCCAAAGATGCAGTGGCAAATGCCGTATTGGATAGGGTGATCGCCCACCACAACGAGAAGCGGAGCACCACGTGAGAACGACATTCACCTCGGAATCGGTGACCGAGGGCCACCCCGACAAAATGGCCGACCAGATCTCCGATGCCGTCCTCGACGCCATGCTCGAGGGCGATCCGGCGAGCCGTGTGGCCTGTGAGACGTTGCTCACCACCGGCCTCGTGGTGGTGGCCGGCGAGGTCACCACATCGACCTATGTCGATATTCCCGCGCTGGTGCGCGACACGGTGTGCGAGATCGGGTACGACAACGACGACTACGGATTCAACGGCAAGACGTGTGGCGTGCTGGTGTCGCTGGACGCGCAGTCACCCGACATCGCCCAGGGGGTCGACGACTCGCTCGAGCTGCGCAGCGGCAAGGCCGGCGAGGACGTTCTCAACGCACAGGGTGCGGGCGACCAGGGGATGATGTTCGGCTACGCCTGCGACGAGACGCCGGACCTGATGCCGCTGCCGATCTGGCTGTCGCACCGCCTCGCTGAGCGGCTGGCCCAGGTTCGCCGAGCCGCAACGGTGCCGTACCTCCGCCCCGACGGCAAGACCCAGGTCTCGGTCGTCTACGAGGACGGCCGCCCGGTGCGCATCGACACGGTGCTGATCTCGACCCAGCACGCCAGCGGCATCGACCTCGAAGAGCAGTTGCGGCCCGACCTCACCGAGCACGTCATCATGCCGCTCCTGCCCACGGACATGGACTCCGAAGGGCTGCGCATCTTCGTGAACCCGACGGGCATCTTCGAGCTCGGCGGTCCCCACGCCGACACCGGCCTGACCGGTCGCAAGATCATTGTGGACACCTACGGGGGCATGGCCCGTCACGGGGGCGGCGCCTTCTCCGGGAAGGACCCCTCCAAGGTCGACCGTTCGGCGGCCTACGCGGCGCGCTGGGTGGCAAAGCATGTGGTGGCCTCCGGGGCGGCCAAGCGATGCGAGGTCCAGGTGGCCTACGCCATCGGCGTCGCCCACCCTGTCTCGCTGCTCGTCGAGACCTTCGGCACGGAGACCGTCGACCCCGAGAAGATCGCCGACGCGGTGCGGGAGCTCTTCGACCTGCGCCCCGCCGCCATCTCCCGGGACCTTGACCTTCGTCGCCCGATCTACAAGAAGACCGCGGCCTACGGGCACTTCGGACGCTCGGAGAAGGAGTTCACGTGGGAGGCCACCCCCCGGGTGGACGACCTGCGGGCCGTCTTGGGACTCTGATCGCCCGATCGCTCCCCTGAGGGGAGCCGTCGTCCGGTGACAGTGACTTCATGACGCGGGACGACGGTGGCGATGGTAGCGACGCCGCAGCACGGGTGGTGCGCGTGCGCACCGAGGTGGCTGCTGTCGCCAAGACGTTCGACTACGCGGTGCCCGCGGGCTGGCGTGACGACGTGCACATCGGCACCCGCGTGCGGGCGCCCTTCCATGGGCGCACGGTGCGGGGCTGGGTGGTCGACGAGGATGTCGGGACGCCCGCCGGTGTCGACGTCCTCCCCTTGAAGTCGTGGCTGGGCTGGGGCCCACCGTCCGTCCTGGTGGAACTGGCCGAGTGGGCGGCCTGGCGTTGGGCCGGTCCGGCTTCGTTCTTTCTCCGGATCGCCTCCCCGGCGACCATCGTGCGCAACCTGCCGCCACCGCCACCGCCACCGCCACCGCCACCGCCACCGCCACTGGACGCCGCTGTGCCGCAGCGCGCCGATCTCGATCTGGCCGCGTCGGGTGTGACCGTCGTGCGCCAGCCCCCGCTCACCGATCCGATTGCACTCGTGCTGTCCGTCGTCGGAGACGACGCGGTGCGCGCCCGCGAAGGCAGCGTGTTGGTCCTCGTCCCGTCCGCGGGCTGGGCGGAACGGCTCACGTCGCGCCTCGAACACCGGGGCTGGCCGACGGCGCGCACCTGGGAACAGGCCCGGGCCGGATGGCCCGTCGTCGTCGGCAGCCGGGCCGGCGCCTGGGCCCCGGTGCCGCGGTTGGCGGCCGTGGTGGTGCTCGATGCGCATGACCCCGCCTACCGGGAAGAGAGTGCCCCTACCTACAGCGCGGTCGACGTCCTGATGGAGCGGGCCAATCGGGAGGGAGTGCCCTGCGTTCTGGCGTCGCCGGTGCCGCCGGTGGCGCTCGCCGCACGCCCCGACCTGCGGAAGGTCGCCCCCTCGCGTCCCGAAGAGCGGGCCGGGTGGCCCGTGTTGGAGCGGGTCGATCGTCGCGGGGCGGATCCCCGCAGTGGCATGTTCTCCGAGGAGTTCGTCCGCCTGGCCCGGTCGGCCCTCGACGACGTCGAGGCGCGCCAACGGGGCCCTCTCGTCTGCGTGTACAACCGCACGGGCGGCGCCCGCTTGCTGGCCTGCCGTCACTGCGGCGAGTTGGCCTGCTGTGCCCGCTGTGGGGCCGCCGTCGCCCAGCCGCGGGGCGAAGAGCTCCTCCGCTGTCCGCGTTGCGACGAGACCCGTCCGGTCGTGTGCGCGTCCTGCGGCCGGCTGCGGATGAAGACCCTGCGCGCCGGGGTGAGTCGCCTGCGCGAGGAATTGGAGGCCCTGCTGGGCACCGAAGTGGGGGAGGTGGCCGGCCCGCAGGCGGCCGGGTCCGTTCCCCCCGTGGCGGGCACCCCGGTCCTGATCGGCACGGAGGCGGTGCTGCACCGGGTCCGTCGCGCCGCCGCCGTGGCCTTCCTCGACATCGATCTGCATCTCCTGGCCCCCCGCCTCTCCGCCACCGAGGAGACGCTGGCGTTGTTCGTGCGGGCCGCCCGGCTGGTGGCCGCCCGCGGGACGGGAGTGCCCTGGGCCCGCATGCAGGCACAGACACGGGTGCCGGACCACCCGTTGCTGCAAGCGGTCGCGCTGGGGGACCCGACGCTGGTGCTGGCAGAAGAAGAGGCGATCCGCCGCACCTCGGCACTGCCTCCCTACGCCGCCCTGGCGCTGGTCTCCGGTGTACTCGCTCCCGTTTATGCCGAGGCGTTGGGCCGGGAGCTCCAGGTGCCGGCCGAGTCCGAGGCAGGGGCCGGGGCGGGGGCCGGGCTGTCGGGGTCGGGGCCGCCCGGGGCCCACAGCAGCGTCACGCTGTCACCGCTCGGTGACGATCGCTTCCTCCTGCGGGCGGACAGCCATGAACCGCTGTGTGATCTCCTGGCGCGGACCCCCCGGCCGTCGGGGCGGGGGCTGCGGGTCGAGATGGATCCGGCCACCCTCTGACCCACCCAGGGGGCGTCGCACCCCGGGGACGGGACCGGATCCCGCGCGGGCCGCCGGTAAGATGCAGTCATGCCGAGCCTCACCATCCGCCAGTACGGGGACCCCGTGCTCAAGGAGCGCACCCGGGAAGTGGACGACATCGACGGGTCCGTGGCGAGCCTGGTCGATTCCATGATCGAGACCATGTACGACGCGCCGGGTACGGGACTGGCGGCCAACCAGGTGGGCGTGCAGCGCCGCATCTTCGTGTACGACGTGGGGGACGGTGCCCGCACGGTCATCAACCCGCGGATCATCGAGAGCGACGGGGAATGGGCCTACGACGAGGGGTGCCTCTCGGTCCCCGGTCTCAGTTGGGAGATCGTGCGGCCCAATGCGGTGCACCTGGTGGGCCTCGACCTCGACGGAAACGAGATCTCCATTGAGGCCTCGGAGCTCGAAGGCCGGGTCTTCCAGCACGAGCTCGACCACCTCGACGGCATCCTGCTGGTCGAGCACCTCAACGAGGACCAGCGCAAGGAGGCCCTCAGGATCCTGCGGGGCCGCACACTGGATCTGCCGGCCTCCGACCCCGACGGGCTGGCCAACCTCTTCACTCGCTGACGCCGGCCCCCCCCGATCTCGTCGTCGACGAGATGCCGTCTGCCCTACGGTGAACGGGTGTCCCGCCTGGCGTACCTCGGCACCCCTGCCATGGCCGTGCCGCCGTTGCGCGCGCTGGTGGGGGCCGGACACGACGTCGCACTCTGCGTCACCCGACCCGACCGGCGTCGCGGACGCGGCAAAGAAGAGACACCGAGCCCGGTCAAAGTGGCGGCCACAGAGCTCGGCATCGCGGTCACCCACGACATGGACGACCTCACGACCGCCGGCGTGGAGTTGGCGGTGGTGGTGGCGTACGGCCGCATCATCCCGGTTCGACTGCTCGAGCAGATCCCGATGGTCAACCTGCACTTCTCGCTGTTGCCGCGGTGGCGCGGCGCGGCGCCGGTCGAGCGCGCCATCCTCGCCGGGGACCGCCAGACCGGGGTCTGTCTCATGAAGGTGGAGGAGGGGCTCGATACGGGTCCCGTCTACGCCGTGTCCACCGTCGCGCTCGACGACGACATCACGCTCGACGGCCTCCGCCACGAGTTGGTGACCGTGGCCAGCGCTCTGGTGGTGGAGGCGTTGGCCGATGGAGTCGAGGGCCTGCCCGACCCGGTGCCGCAGGAGGGCGAGGTCACCGTCGCCGCGAAGATCAGCAAAGAGGATCTCCACCTCGACTGGACGAATCCGGCCGTCGACATCAGGCGCGTGGTGCGTCTGGGGCAGGCCTGGACGACCTTCCGCGGCAAGCGGCTGACGGTGCTCGACACCGCGCTGGCCCCGGGCGGACACCGAGACGGGGCACTCCCGCCGGGCACCCTCGATGGTCCCGTCGTCGCAACGGGCAGCGGGAGTCTGGTGCTGCAACAGGTACGGCCGGAGAGCCGTTCTCCCATGTCAGCCGACGAGTGGCTACGCGGTGTGCGTCCTGCGGTCGGCGAGCGGCTCGGGACGGACTAAACATGCGTGCGGTGACCGTGACTCCGATTGACGGGTGGAGCCCCGACCAGTACGAGCGGTTCCGTTCGGAGCGCCAGCAACCCTTCGACGATCTGCTGACGCTGTGCCACCCCGTGCCGGGCGGCCGCGTTGTCGATCTGGGCTGCGGCACGGGGGACCTGACCAAAATTCTGCACGAGGAGCTGGCGGCGCAGGAGACGGTCGGGATCGACTCGTCCCCGGCCATGCTGGCCCGGGCCCAGTCCTCGTTCGCCGACGTGCGCGGTCTGTCGTTCGCCCAGGGCGACATCGCGACATGGCTCGACGAGGGGCTCGACCTCGTGTTCGCCAATGCGTCGCTCCAATGGATCGACGACCACCTGAACCTGCTGGCGCGCATGCGCACCGCACTCGGGCCTGATGGGCAGTTGGCGTTCCAAGTGCCGGCCAACTTCCGCCATCCGTCGCATCTGTTGGCCCAGGCGGTGGCCAACGAGTCCCCTTTCATCGATGCGCTCGACGGCGATGTTCCCGAGGACCGCGGCCGGTTCGTCCTCTCACCCGAGCTCTACGCCGACCTCCTCTACGAGTTGGGGGCGAAGGATCAGGTCGTGCGCATGGAGGTCTACGGCCACGAGCTCGAGTCGACCAGCGAGGTCGTCGAGTGGGTAATGGGGACCCTCCTCACTCCGTACCGCACGCGGTTGAGCCCAGAGCTCTTCGACGCCTTCGTCGAGCGCTACCGGGAGCGGCTGATCGAAGAGCTCGGCGAGCGCGAGCCGTACTTCTACGGGTTCCGGCGCATCCTGTGCTGGGCCCGCTTCCCCTGAGCCGAGGCGACGAACCGATGGAGGAATCGACCGCGATGTCACCCCGCGACCCCGGCCGCGCCGGCGAGCTGCGCATTGCGCCGTCCGTGCTGTCGGCCGACTTCGGGCTGCTGGCCGAACAGGTGGGGGAGGTGGCCCCGTCCGCCGACTGGCTCCACGTCGACGTGATGGACGGGCACTTCGTCCCCAATGTGACGATCGGGCCTCCGGTGGTGGCGTCGTTACGGCGCCACACGCCACTCTTCTTCGACTGCCATCTCATGATGACCGAGCCGGAGCGCTACCTGCAGTCCTTCGCCGACGCCGGCGCCGACGGCTGCACGGTGCACGTCGAGATCGGCCACACCGACGAGCTCATCGCCCAGATGCGCAGTCTGGGCCTGCGGGCGGGATTGGCGCTCAATCCCGACACGGCGTTCGAGGCGGTGCAGCCGTACCTCGGTGACATCGACCTGGTGCTGTGTATGACGGTCTTCCCGGGGTTCGGGGGCCAGAGCTTCATTGCCGACGTCATGGGGAAGGTGGCGCACGTGCGCGCCGCGGTGGAGGCCGGCTCGCTCCCTCTCGACATCGAGGTGGACGGAGGCATCGACACCACCACCGCGCCGATCGCCGTGGCGGCGGGCGCCAACGTGCTGGTGGCCGGCAGCGCCATTTTCGGGCAGCCGCAGCCCTGGGAGGCCGCCGAGGCCATCCGGGCCGCGGCCCGCGCCGTCCCCGGTCACGGGTGACCAGCGCGCGGGCTGTCGTCGCCGGCGGCGGCATCATCGGCACCTGGCACGCGCTGGAGCTGGCCGAGGCCGGGTTCGCCGTGGACCACCTGGAAGCCGAGGCCGCCCCGACGGGCGCCTCGGTGCGCAACTTCGGCCTGGTCTGGGTCAGCGGGCGGCGTTCGGGCACCGAGCTCGATGTGGCGCGCCGGGCCCGCCGACGCTGGGAAGAGGTCGGCGCGGCGGCACCCGGAATCGGGTTTCGCCCGACGACCTCACTGACCGTCGCCACCGACCCCTCCGCCCGCACGGTGATGCAGGCCTTCGCGCGGCATCCCGACGCGGCGACGCGTTGCATCTCCTTCCTCGAGCCTGACGACGTGCGCGCCTGTAACCCCGCCGTACAGGGCGACATCGAAGGAGCGCTGCACTGCACCGAGGATGCGGTGGTCGAGCCGCGCCTGGCCCTGGGTGCCCTGCGGGCCCATATGGAGACGACGTACGGCGACCGCTACCGGTTCCATGCCGGATGCCGTGTCGTGGGCACCGGGCCGCGGGCACTCGTCGACACGACGGGGGTGCGCTGGGAAGCCGATCTCGTTGTCCTCGCAACCGGTGCCGCCTACGACCACCTCCCCGGAGCCCAGGCGTTGGCGGCCCGTCTCCGCCGTGTCCGGCTGCAGATGCTCCAGACCGCACCTTTCGCGACGAAGCTCACCACCTCGCTGGCCGACTCGGACTCCCTGCGCTACTACCCGGCCTACGAGTCGGCTCCGCTGGCCCAGCTCGGAGAGCAGACCCCGCTGGCGGCCGCGCACCACTTGCAGCTGCTGCTGGTCCAGCGCCCTGACGGGGGGTTGACCATCGGGGACACGCACGCCTACGGGGAGCCGTTCGACTTCGCCTTGTGCGAGGACCCGACCCTCGAGCTGCTGCAGAGGGCCCGCCGGATCCTCGGGTCGGAGCTCCCGCCGGTACGGCGCCGCTGGGAGGGCGTGTATGCGCAGTGCGTCGACGGTGACGTGTGCCTACGCGAGGAGATCGAGCCGGGGGTCTTTCTGGTGACGGGCCCGGGCGGGCGCGGCATGACCTGCGCGCCGGCCATCGCCGCCGACACCCTGCGGGCGGCGGGGATCGCGGCGTGATCGGCCCCTTCGCTCTTGTCTGCCTCGACATGGCGGGCACGACCGTGCGCGACGACGGCGCCGTCGAGGCGGCGTTCGCGACCGCCCTGGCGGCGGTGGGGATCGCCCCAGGGACCCCGCGCTACGGCGAAGCCGAAATCGTCGTGCAACAGACGATGGGGTGGTCCAAGGCCGATGTCTTCGCCACGCTGCTCGAGCCGGAGCAGGCCCGGGTGGCCACGACCGCCTTCGCCACCGCGTACGAGGAGATCGTTGCTGCGGGCGACGTCAGCGAGATCCCGGGCGCCCTGCAGGTTCTGCGGGGTCTGCGGGCCGCCGGGGTCAAGGTCTGCCTCACCACGGGGTTCGCCCCTTCCACTCGCGATGCGCTGCTCGAGGCTCTGGGGTGGGCCAGCGAGATCGACCTGGCCCTCTCACCGGTCGACGTCGGCCGGGGCCGCCCGGCGCCCGACCTGGTCCTGGGGGCCATGGCGCGCCTGGGGGTGCACGATGGGCAGGCCGTGGCGGTGGTCGGCGACACCGTCAGCGACCTCGAAGCGGGAAATGCCGCCGGGGCCGGCATGGTGGTCGGTGTCCTGAGCGGTGCCCACGATGCCCCCACGCTCGCCGCGGCCGCACCGACGGCGGTCATCGCCGACATCACGGGCCTGATCGACCTGCTCGGTCGGTCGTGACGGCGGTCAATCCAAGCATCTGACCAGGACGTCTCGACAAAACTGAAACGTGTTCTATTATTGGAACGACAAGGCCGGAGTTCCACTCCGAGCAAGGACCTGACCATGAACGACGTGGAGCACATGCGCCGAGCGCTGGCACAGGCGGCAACGGTCCGTTCGACCACGGCACCCAACCCCTGGGTGGGCAGCGTCGTGATTCCACCGGACTCCGCCGCGGACGGCGGGACCGTGTTCGCCGGAGCCACGGCGCCCCCCGGTGGCCCCCATGCCGAAGTGTCGGCCCTGGCCGCGGCGGGCGATGCCGCCCGGGGATCCACGCTGTACGTCACGCTGGAGCCGTGCGCCCACCACGGACGCACCCCGCCCTGCAGTGACGCCATCATCGCGGCCGGCGTCTCCCGGGTCGTCGTCGGCATCGAGGACCCCGATGAGCGGGTCGCCGGCCGGGGCATCGCCGCCTTGCGGGCCGCCGGCCTTGAGGTCACCGTCGGGGTGGCCGCCGCCGAGGTCGCCGAGCAGCTGGCCCCCTACTGCAAACACCGGACGACGGGACGGCCCTGGGTCGTGCTCAAAATGGCGGCCAGCCTGGACGGCCGCACCGCCGCACCGGACGGCACCAGCCGCTGGATCACCGGGGAGGCCGCCCGCCGGGACGTGCACCGGCTGCGGGCCACCTCTGACGCCGTCCTGGTCGGGGCGGGCACGGTCCGGGCGGACGACCCCGAGCTGACGGTCCGCCTGGACGACGGCGTCGAGCGGGCGCAACCGCTCCGCGTCGTGCTCGGGCGGGCGCCGGACGGCGCCAGGGTGCGCCCGGCCCTGGAGTTCTCGGGTGATCTGGGCGACCTGCTGACCGAGCTGGGCCGTCGTGGCGTGCTCCAGCTGCTGGTGGAGGGAGGGGCCACGGTGGCCCACGATTTTCACACTGCCGGCCTGGTCGATCGCTATGTGCTGTACCTGGCCCCGGTCCTTTTCGGGGGCGACGACGGGCGCCCGATTTTCGCGGGCCCCGGGGCTGGCACAATTGGGGATGTGTGGAAGGGCAGGATCGTGTCGATAGAGCAGCTGGGTGAGGATCTTCGAGTGGAGGTGGCGGCCTGATGGCGTTCTCGAAGGTGCAGGAGGCGATCGATTCGATCGCGCAGCTGGGCATGGCCGTGGTGGTCGACGACGAGGACCGTGAGAACGAGGGCGACCTCGTCATGGCGGCCGAAGCCGCGACCCCGGAGAACATCGCCTTCTTCCTGGCCCACACGTCGGGCGTCATCTGCGTCCCGCTGCTGCCCGAGCGGGCCGATGCCCTCGACCTGCCGCTCATGGTCACGGCCAACACCGAGGCGCAGCGCACCGCCTTCACGGTGAGTGTGGACTTCCGGCACGGGACGACGACCGGGATCTCCGCCACCGACCGGTCGTCCACCATTGCCGCCCTGATCGACCCCGCCACGCGCCCGAACGACCTGAACCGGCCGGGCCACATCTTCCCGCTGCGCTATCGCAGCGGCGGCGTCCTCAAGCGTGCCGGGCACACCGAGGCGACGGTCGACCTGTCCCGGGCCGCCGGGCTCACGCCGGCCGGCGTGCTGTGCGAGATCGTGACCGAGGACAAGTCCGAGATGGCGCGGCTGGCTGACCTCGAGACCTTCGCCAAGAAGCACGACCTGCCGTTCATCTCCATTGCGGACCTGATCCGCTACCGCCGCCAGAACGAGAAGCTGGTGCGACTCGTCTCCGAGGCGCGCATCCCGGCGGAGGGGCGAGAGTTCCGGGCCCACGTCTACGAGTCGGTGCTGGACAACGAGCAGCACCTGGCGCTCGTGATGGGAGAGGTGGCCGGGACCGAGGACGTACTGGTGCGTGTGCACTCCGAGTGCCTGACCGGCGACGTCTTCGGCTCGCTGCGCTGCGACTGCGGCCCACAGCTGCAAGCCTCGCTCGATCTGATTGAGAAGGAGGGCCGGGGCGTCCTCATCTATCTGCGCGGCCACGAGGGACGCGGCATCGGCCTCGGTCACAAAATCCGGGCCTACCAACTGCAGGAGGAGGGCCACGACACCGTGGACGCCAACCTGCAGCAGGGCCTGCCCGTCGACAGCCGGGAATACGGCATCGGGGCCCAAATGCTGGTCGACCTCGGCGTGACCACCATGCGGCTCATGACCAACAACCCGGTCAAGTACGGCGGGCTCGAGGGCTTCGGCCTCGACATCACCGAGCGGGTGCCCCTGCAGCTCGCGGCCAACCCCGAGAACATCGCCTACCTCCGGACCAAGCGGGAGCGGATGGGGCATCTGCTGCAGGGCCTCGACGACGTCCTGTGACGGCGTCGTGTGCCACAGTGACGGCGTGAACCCGACGACCTCCACCGCCGCCTGATGGCTGAATCCGATCTGGTCGCGTTGCCCGACGGCGCGCTCGATGCGGTGGCGTCGCGCGTCGGTGCCAGCCTGCGCGGCTCGACCGACGGCACCGGGTTGCGGATCGGCCTCGCCTGCGCCGAGTTCAACGGAGGCATCACGCTGCGGTTGCTCGACGGCGCGCTGAGCGCCCTGAACGAGGCGGGCACGGACCGCCGCGACGTCACGGTGGCCTGGGCTCCCGGTGCTTTCGAACTCCCGCTGGTGGCCCGTGCCTTCGCCCGGGCCGGCAAGGTGGACGCGGTGCTGTGCCTCGGCGCCGTCATCCGCGGTGACACGAGTCACTACGACTTCGTGGCGGGGGAGTGTGCGTCGGGGATTCAGCAGGTGCAACTTGCAACGGGGGTACCCATCGTCTTCGGCGTCCTGACGACGGACACCCTCGACCAGGCGCTCGTGCGCTCGGAGCCCGATCACACGAACAAGGGCCGTGAGGCGGCGCTGACCGGCATCGAGATGGTGCGGTTGCTGCGGAGTGGCCCGCTCTCCTGACAGGCCCACGCATCGGCCGGAAGTGCTTCATCGGTCATTCATCGGGTATTCACAGCGTCGACACCGCCCCGACACGTCCGCGCCGTACGGTGACGAAGAGCAGGCGGAGCGGTCCAGCAGCCGAGCAGCGGACCAGGACCACTACGGGAGATCGGTATGGGTGACACGGCGGAGACGGCACACCCGGCGGACTTACGCCATCGCCCCGGCGTCCGCCGCGAGGGCGTCTTCACCGTGCAGTACGTCACCATCCACGGCTACCGGCGGGCCTACGTCAAGGCCGGTTCGGGGCCGGCGCTGCTCCTCATTCATGGGATCGGGGACAGTTCGGACTCCTGGCGCCCCGTTTTCGAGCAGTTGGCCGAGCACTACACGGTCATCGCTCCTGACCTCCTGGGACACGGCCGATCGGAGAAGCCGAGAGCGGACTACTCCGTGGCGGGATTCGCCAACGGGATGCGCGACCTCCTCAGCGTGCTCGAGGTCGACCGGGTCACGGTGGTGGGGCATTCCTTGGGCGGCGGCGTCGCCGCGCAGTTCGCCTACCAGTTCCCCGAGCGTTGTGAGCGCCTGGTCCTGGTGGGCAGCGGGGGAGTGGGCCGGACGGTCAGTCCACTCCTTCGCGTGGCCGCCGTGCCGGGCATCGAAGTCCTCATGCCGTTTCTCGGCCTGCCACCCATCCGCTTCGCCAGCCGGCTGGGCGCCGAGTTGCTGCGTCTCTTCGACACGGCACTCGGGCGCGACGCCGAGGAGCTCCTGGCCGTGTTCGACGCGCTGCCCAACACGGAGGCCCGCATGGCGATTCTGCGCACGCTCCGGTCGAGCGTCGACTGGAACGGCCAGATCATCACCATGGTGGACCGGGCCTATCTGGCCGAAGGAGTCCCGACCTTGATTGTGTGGGGCCGGCGTGACGCCATCATCCCGCTGGGCCACGGGCGCCTCATCCACTCGGTGATGCCGGGGAGTCGGTTCGAGGTCTTCGACGACGCGGGGCACTTCCCCCACCACACCGACCCGGCGCGCTTCGTGCGCGTCCTGCGTGATTTCATGGAGCACTCCGTACCGGCCACCTACGACCAGAGCCGATGGCGGGAGCGCCTCCGACGCGGCCAGCAGCCCCCTGAGGCCGACCCCGTTGACGCTGCCGACGTCTCCACACTGCCCAACGTGACGCCGCTCCGGGGGGCCCACTGACCCGGCTGACCCCCTCGGTGGCGAGGCCGTGAGCGGGCACGCAGGGGACGAGGAGGTGCTGCACGGCGGGGTGGCGAACCGAGGCCGGGTGGTGCGAGTGGGCCCTCACGTGCTGCGGCCGTCCAGCACCCATTCGCACTCCATTTTCGCTTTCCTGGCCGACGTACGGGCAACCGGCTTCGCCGGCGTGCCGCGGGCGGTGGGGATCGACGCCGACGGTCGTGAGCGGCTGGAGTTCATTGAGGGCGATGTGCCGGTGGCTCCCTATCCGGGCTGGGCCTTGAGGGACGAGGCCCTGGCTTCGGTGGCGGAGCTCATGGCCCGGTTCCACGGGGCATCGGCCGCGTTCGACCCGGCCCGGCCGGGGTTGACCTGGAACCCCGAGATCGCCGACCCGCAGGGTGGCCCCATCGTGTGCCACAACGACGTCTGTCTGGAGAACGTGGTGTTTCGGCACGGCCTGGCCGTCGGGCTGGTCGACTTCGACTTCTGCGCACCGGGCCGACCGGTCTACGACCTGGCGCAGTTCGCCCGCATGTGCGTGCCGATAGACGACAACGAGAGCGCGGCGCTGCTCGGCTGGGAACGCCCTGACCGCCCGACCCGACTGCGTCTGGTGTGCGACAGCTACGGCCTTGACGGCTCGGGAAGGAACGAGCTGCTGGAGATCCTCGACGACGCCGTGGCCCACAGCGGGGAGTTCGTCAAGCGACATGCGGACCTCGGGGAACCGGGCTTCGTCCTCATGTGGGAGTGGATGGGTGGCCAGGAACGCTGGGACAGGCGCAAGCGCTGGTGGGCGGCCGATCGGCCGGCGTTCACCCGGGCGCTCGGGTAGGGCGCCGGGGACGGACCTCAGTACAGGATGATCTGGGTGCAGCGATAGGACGCCATCAACCGCTCCGTGGACTCGTTCGTCACCGTGGCATCCCAGACCTGGGTCGTCCGCCCAAGGTGCAGTGCCGCCGCCGTAGCCGTGACCCGCTCACCCTCCCGCGCGCTCGAAATGAAGTTGGCCGAGCAGTCCACCGTGGTGAAGCTGCGTGCCCCTTCGGGCCAGTGGTGGCTGACTCCGAATGCACACAGGGCGTCGGCCATGGCGATGACGACGGGTGCCCACAGGAAGCCGGTGCCGGCGATCAGTGCGTGGGTCACGGTCAGGCGGGCCACAGGATCACGGTCCTCGTCGGGCAGGGGCAGGTCGATCCCGAGGAGCTCCAGGAAGTTGCGGGCGTCGTACGGCGGGGGCACGGGCACAGCATGCCCGAACGGCGCCGTTCGGGCCCGGCCCCGCCGGCGCATCTGCGAAGATCTATCCCCATGCTCCGCCTCGTTCTGCCCAAGGGCTCGCTCGAACGCGCCACCATGCAGCTGTTCGAGGACGCCGACCTCGCCGTCAACCGGGCCTCCGATGTGGCCTACCGCGCCACCGTCGGGGACCCCCGCATCGACGAGGTGCGGATCCTGCGCCCCCAGGAGATCCCGGTCTACGTGGCCGACGGGCTGTTCGACCTCGGCATCACCGGGCGCGACTGCATCGAGGAGCGGGGCAGCGAGGTGGTTTCGCTCGGCAAGCTCGCCTACTCCAAGAACACGGCCAACCCGGCCCGGGTCGTGCTGGCCGTCGCTGCCGACTCGCCTGCGCAGAATCTGGCCGACCTGGCCTCCGACATGTCCCATGGCGGCAGGCGCCTGCGGGTGAGCACCGAGTACCCCGAACTGACCCGCAAGGCCCTGGAGGCCCATGGCATCGACGCGGACATCGCGCTCTCCTATGGCGCCACCGAGGCCAAGGTGCCCGACATCGCCGACGCGGTCGTCGACATGACCGAGACCGGGAGCGCGCTGCGCGCCGCCGGCCTGCGTGTCATTGAGACGCTGCTGGTGTCGCACACCGAGCTCATCGCCAACCCGGAGTCGGCGGCGGACCCCGCCAAGCGTCACGCCATGGAGCAGATCCACACGCTGTTGCAGGGCACGCTCGAGGCCCGGGGCAAGGTGCTGGTGAAGCTCAACGTCGAAGAGGCGAATCTGGACAAGGTGCTCGCGGTCCTCCCGGCCATGCGCGCGCCCACCATCTCGGAACTCTCCGGCGGTGGAGCCTTCGCCCTCGAAGCGGTCGTGGCCAAGTCCGACATCAACATCTTGATCCCGGCCCTGCGTGACCAGGGTGCGAGTGACATTCTGGAAATCCCGCTGTCAAAGATCGTCCACTGAGGTGGCCGGTTCCGTCCCCGCCTCGGGGCCGCACCTCGGGCGGGTGGCGTCGTTCGACCCCACCCGGGGCCTCGGCGCGGTGGCCGACGACGACGGCGCGACCTACGGCTTCCACGCCACGGCGATCGCCGACGGGAGCCGGCGCATCGACGTGGGCACGACCGTGGTGTTCACGGTGACACCCGGGCACCGTGGCCTCTACGAGGCGCGGTCGTTGCGGCCCGTCCCCGCCTGACGCTGCCACCACCGGCGACAGGCACGATTCCTCCCGAGGGTCGGGTCGCTCCCCGGACGGGAAGATGCCTAATTCAGATCGTGCCCGGCGTTGGCGGCGCCTTCGGAGGCACTCTTCTCGGCGCCCTCGAGGCTCACGAAGGCCAGGCGGAGCTGGGAGAGTGACTCGAGGAGGGCGGGCTCGGTCTCCCCGAGTCGACCCCGGAGCCCGTCGAGCAGGGCGCCGAGGCCGTCGATGGCCAGGCGGGCCTGGAAGAGCTGGGGCGGGCTCTGCGACAGGTAGATGGCAGCCAGCTCGAAGAGCCCGTAGCAGTGGTTGGCCACCACGACCTCGGCCGGCGTGTGGGCGAGCTGGGCCCGCATGGCGTCCACCTCGGCCTGGGCCGCCGCCTGCTCCTCGGTGAGGGGGACGTCCTGTGACGTCGGCGTGACGTCGGTGTCGCCCGGTCGGCCTGGGGGCGGATCGGCGGCGCCGCCGCCCTCCTCCTTGGGGAAATGCTCACCCGACGGTGTCCACAAGCTGCTCATGCTGGTACCCTATGCTCCTTGACTACATGGAAGCGGGGCCCCCACTGAGTGGCCTCCACCTGGCCACCAACTCCCCCGAGCGGGGAGCACCGTGCGCCAGGTCGATCGCCTCTCTGCCGCGGGCTCTGCCCGTTGGTCGGCCTCGCTCCTCCGATTGGCTTGCGGAAGGACCGCCGGCCCGAGTGAGAGGTGTGATGACGCATCGTCGCTGAAACTACAACCGAGCATCGGATCAATGACCGAATCCGTGCCCGTGAAGTCCGGCTCGTGGACCCCGACGGTGCGCAACTAGGCATCAAGCAGCTCCCCGAGGCCCTGGCGATCGCCAAGGAGCTCGATCTCGACCTGGTCGAAGTCGCTCCCATGGCCAACCCGCCCGTGTGCCGGATCATGGACTTCGGCAAGTTCAAGTTCGACGAGGCCCAGCGGGCCAAGGAGAGCCGCCGCAAGACGGTCCACGTCGGGATCAAGGAGATGAAGTACCGGCCGAAAATCGGTCCGGGAGACTTCGACACCAAGACCCGCCAAGTGGCCAAGTTCCTGGGCGAAGGACACAAGGTCAAGATCACGATCATGTTCCGAGGCCGCGAGGTCTACCACCCCGAGCACGGCAAGCGGATCCTTGACCGCATCGCCGAGCAGATGGAGGGGGTGGCCAAGGTCGAGGCCGAGCCCAAGCTCGACAACAGGAACATGATCATGGTGCTCGCCCCCGACAAGCGGGCCCGTCAGGCCGCTCAATCGAGGGAGAAGGCACAGCAGCGCACCGACAAGCCGGGTGCCAGTGCTCCTCCGCAAGCGGCTGCCGACCCGGCAGCCGTGAACGGGGCGAGCGAGGAGGCCGCCCCTTCCGAGGGGAATGGCAGTGCCACGGCGGTCGGTGGGAGCAACGGAGTCAGCGAAGTCGCAACATCAGCCGAAGAGGGATGACGCAATGCCGAAGATGAAGACGGACCGGGGCGCCGCCAAGCGCATCAAGGTGACCGGCTCTGGCCGTTTGCGCCGGCGCAAGGCCTTCCGCTCGCACATTCTGGAGAAGAAGAGCAGCGTCCGCACACGCCGACTCGGCCGCGAGACCGATATTTCCAAGGCGGACGAGCGGGCGGCACGCCGGATGCTCGGCATCTAGCGCAGGCGTTGACCACTGCGCCCAGGCGCACACCCACCCGACACACCGAGATCTTGAAGAGAGGAGCACCCCCATGGCCAGAGTGAAGCGGTCCGTCCACGGCCGCAAGCACCATCGCGCTGTCCTCGAGCAGGCGAAGGGGTACTACGGAAACAAGAGCCGCTCCTACCGGGCGGCCAACGAGCAGCTCATGCACTCGATGCAGTACGCCTTCCGGGACCGTCGTGCCCGGAAGGGCGACTTTCGCAAGCTGTGGATCCAGCGCATCAACGCCGGAGCCCGCCTGCACGGCATGAGCTACAGCCGGCTCATCAACGGTTTGCACCTGGCCGGCGTCGAGGTCGACCGCAAGGTCCTCGCCGACCTGGCTGTCAGCGACTCCGAGGCATTCGGCGCACTCGTGGCGACCGCGCAGGACGCGCTGTCCAAGGCGCCCGTGGCCGAGGTCGCTTCCTGACCCAGCGGCTGGCCTTTTCGCACCGGCGGGTCCGCCGGCTGCGCGGGCTGCTGCAGAAGCGCTCGTCCCGTTGGAGCGAGCATGCCTTCGTGGCCGAAGGGGCGGAGCTCATCCGCTGCGCGCTCGATGCGGCCGTGCCCATCGAGGCGCTGTACGTCTCACCCGACGGCGCGGACGATGGCGCCGTCGGGGAGGTCTGCCGGCGTGCCGAGGCAGCCGGGGTGCGGGTCTTCCCGCTGGCGGCAGGTGTGCTGGAGCGGGTGGCCGACACGGTGACGCCGCAACCGGTGCTGGCGGTCCTGCCCATGCTCGAAGAGCCCGCAGCCGGGACGGAGCCCTGGTCGGCTCGAGAGGGCGCCCTGATCGTGGTCCTGGTCGACGTGCGCGATCCGGGTAACGCCGGGACGGTGCTGCGGGCGGCCGACGCCTCGGGGTCGACCTTGGTCGTCTATGCCGGGGACTCCGTGGACCCCTACAACCCCAAGACGGTCCGCTCGTCGGCGGGCTCCATCTTCCACGTGCCTCTGGCGGTGCGGCCCGACCCGCAGGCGCTGGCCACCGAGCTCGCGACGGCCGGGTTCCGCACGCTCGCCACCGTCGTGCGGGACGGCCAGGACTACGCCGGGATCGACTGGTCCACGCCTTCGGCCGTCTTCTTGGGCAACGAGTCTTCTGGGCTCGATCCCGTGTTGGCTGACACCCTGTCCGCCCCGCTGGGCATCCCCATGGCCGGCCGGGCCGAATCGCTGAACGTCGGCGTGGCCTGCGCCGTGGTCTGTTTCGAGGCCTTCCGGCAACGCCGGGGTGGCGGCGCCGCGCCACGTAGCATCGCGGACGGCGCAACGGCCGGACCTGGTGACTGACGACATGGTGACTGATGACATGGCGAGCGACGACATGGCAAGCGACGACAGAGAGCTCGATATCGACGGCATCACTGCTGATGGCGCGCGGGCCATTGAGGGCGCCGCGTCGACCGAGACACTGAACCAGGTCGACGCCGACTTCCTGGGCAAACGATCGGCGTTGACCCGCGCCCACCGAGCCCTGGGTGGTCTCGCTCCCGAGGCCCGCAAGGAAACGGGACGTCGCCTCGGCGAGGCGCAGGCGCAGCTCAAGGCTCTGCTGGCGGCGCGACGGGCGGAGGTGGCGGAGTTCGAACGGTCCGAAGCCCTTCTGGCCGACCGGCTCGACCTCACGGAGGTCATCCCGGACCAGGTGCGCACCGCTGCGGCACGTGGGCACCTGCACCCCGCCAGCCAGGCTCGGGTCGAGCTCGAAGACGTCTTCGTGGGCATGGGGTTCGCGGTGGCGGAGGGTCCCGAGGCCGAGACGGACTGGTACAACTTCGAAGCATTGAACATCCCACCGGCGCATCCGGCGCGTGGCATGTACGACACCATGTACCTCGACATCGGGGAGCCCGAGACGGTCCTCTTGCGTACGCACACGTCGCCGGTGCAGATCCACCTGATGGAGGCGGCGGTGCGCGACGGCTCCCTGCCGATTCACGCCGTCATGCCGGGCAAGTGCTTCCGGCTCGACACGCCAGACGCCCGTCACCTCCCCGTGTTCAACCAGATTGAGGGGCTGGTGGTCGATCGCGGCATTACCTTCGGTGACCTCGCCGGAACCATTCAGGCCTTCACCGAGGCCTACTTCGGCCCGGGCATGCACGCACGCCTCCGTCCGGCTTACTTCCCGTTCACCGAGCCGTCGGCCGAGTACGAAATCACCTGCACGGTCTGTCTGGGCGAAGGGTGTCGTACCTGCTCGCACACCGGCTGGATAGAGCTCGGGGGCTGCGGCATGGTCGACCCTGCTGTCTTCGCCGCCGTGGGTATCGACGCCGATGTCTGGTCGGGCTTCGCTTTCGGGTTCGGCATCGACCGGCTGGCGCAGATGCGCCACGCCATCCCCGACATGCGCTCTTTCTTGGAGAACGACATCCGCTTCCTGTCGCAGTTCTGACCTCGCCCCACAACGAGAAAGTCCCCCGTGCGCGCTCCGCTCAGCTGGCTCCGTGATTTCGCCCCGTTCCCCGACGATGTCGGGGTCCTTCGGGACGCGCTCGACGATCTGGGTCTGGTGGTCGAAGCCATCGAGCACGTGGGTGAGGGGCTGGGCGACGTGGTGGTCGGCCGGGTGCTCGAGATCCGCCCGATCAAAGGTGCCGACAAAATCCGCCTCACGATCGTCGACGGTGGCGGGTCCGATCCGCTCGAGATCGTGTGCGGCGCCACCAACTTCGAGGTGGGGGACCGGGTGCCACTGGCGCCGGTCGGGGCCATTCTTCCCGGCGACTTCGAGATCAGCCAGCGCACATTGCGCGGCGTGACCTCCAACGGCATGTTGTGCTCGGGCAAGGAACTCGGTCTCAGCGACGACGGCGCCGGCCTGTTGATCCTGGGTGAGGAGACGCCGGGTGAGCCCGGCACGCCCATCATGGAGGCGCTGGGGCTGCAGGTCGACACCGTCTTCGACATCGCGGTCGAAGGCAACCGCCCTGATGCCTGGTGTATTTCCGGGATCGCCCGCGACCTGGCGGGTCGCCTGGAGCTGCCCTTCGTCCTGCCCGAGCCGCCCGAGCCGGCGGCGACCGGCTGGCCGGTGGCGGAGGCGGCGATCGCCTCGGTGGATGCCGGCGATCTGTGTCCCCGCCTCACCGTGTCCGTCCTGCGCCATGTCACCGTCGCACCTTCCCCGGGCTGGATAGCCCAGCGCCTACTGCTGGCCGGTATGCGGCCGATCAACAACGTGGTCGATGCCTCGAACTACGTCATGCTCGAGCTGGGCCAGCCCACCCACCCCTACGACCTGTCGCTGCTGCCCGGGCGCGGCCTCACCGTCCGGCGCGCGCGGCCCGGTGAGACGGTCGAAACGCTCGACGGCGTGACGCGGAGCGTGGGTGAGCGCGGACGAAGCCTCGGCGACACCGGCGAGGACTGCCTCATCTGCGACGCCGAGGGCACCCCGGTCGGGATCGGCGGGATCATGGGCGGCGCCTCGTCGGAGATTGCGCCGACGACGACCGAGGTGTTGCTCGAGGCGGCCTTCTTCACCCCCATGGCCATTGCGCGCACCTCCAAGCGCCTCGGGCTCCGCACGGAGGCTTCGGCGCGCTTCGAGCGTGGTGTCGACCCGTGGGTGATTGAGCCGTCGGTGCGGCGCTTCTGCCAGCTTCTGGGCGAGAGCGTGCCCGGGCTGCACGTGGCCGACGGCATGCTCGACGTGCGCGGCGAGGTCCCCGGGCCCTTCGTCGTCTCGGTGCCGATCGCCCGGGTGCACCGCCAGATCGGGGTGGCGCTCGGGCCGGACGATATCGCTCGCCACCTTGAGCCGATCGGATTCACGGTGCTGGAGCGGGAAGGCGACGCGGACGACGGCGTCCTGATCGTCCAGGTCCCGACCAACCGCCCCGACATCCGGCCCGAGCCCTATGGGATCGACGATGTCATTGAAGAGGTTGCCCGCACCTTCGGCTACTCCAATGTGCCGCGCCGGGTTCCCACCTGGCCACAGCCGGGTCGGCTGACCCCACGGCAGCGTTCCCGGCGCGAGGTGAAGGATGTGCTGCGAGGTTTGGGGGTGTCGGAAGGCTGGACCGACACCTTCGTCTCGGCCTCGGCGCACGATGACGTGGATCTCATCGGGCCGGCCGTGCGGGTGACCAACCCCCTCGACGCCGAGAAACCGTTCTTGCGCCGCTCCCTGCTGCCCGGCCTGCTGGGGGCGCTGGCCTACAACGCCAGCCGGAGGCAGCCCGACGTGCGACTGTTCGAGGTCGGCGTCGTGTTCGCGCACCCAGGGGCAGGGAAGGCGCGGGTGGTCGAGCGGAGCGGTGCCGGTGGTACGGAACGGGCCGAACTCCCCGGGGAGCGCGAGATCCTGGCCGCCGTCTTCGCCGCCCAGGAGGACGACGCTCGTTCGGCGGTGGCGGCCTGGCACGTGCTGGCCGACGCGCTCCGCCTCGACGGAGTGCGGCTGATTCCGCCGAACGACGGCACACCGCCCCTGCCGGGCCTGCACCCGACCCGCTCCGCCCATCTCATGGCGCGTGCCGGCAGCCTCAACGAGGTCACCATCGGATCTGTCGGGGAGATCGACCCCGCGGTGGCCGCACGGTTCGATCTGACCCGCACCTCCGGTGGAGCGACCATGCCCCGGCGTGTCGGCTGGCTCGAGGTCGACCTGGGCGTGCTCCTCGACGAGGAACAGGTGCCCAGGCGCGTCACGATGGGGGGAGCGGTGAGCCGCTTCCCGTCCTCGGACATCGATCTGGCTTTCGTCGTGGACGATGGGCATCCGGCCGATGCCGTGGCCGATGCGCTGCGGGCCGCCGGGGGTGAGCTCCTCGAATCCGTGCATCTCTTCGACGTCTACCGCGGCCCGGGTATCGACGGGGGAAAGCGCAGCCTGGCCTACCGCTTGCGGTTCTGTGCCGACGACCGAACCCTCACGGACGAAGAAGTGGGCGGGCTGCGCGCCCGCTGCATTGACGCCGTCGCCGGGGAGTTCGGCGCCGTCCTGCGCTGAACGGCTGCCGCCGTGGCAAGGTGGTCCGGTGCAGGTACGTCTCGTCGACCCCTCAGACGACACTGAGCTGGCCGAATGGGCCGCGGTGCTGCGCGCCAGCGACGAGGACCTCTGGCCCGATCTGACCGGGTTCACCCTGCCCGACATCAGGGCCTTCGCCCGGTATCGCAGTCGATGGAAACGTTACGATCTCCTGGCGGCGCGGGAGCCCGGCGGACCGATTCTGGGTGTGGGGATGATGGAGCTGCCGCTGCGCGACAACGTGCGCAGCGCTGAAGTCACCGTGGCGGTGCACCCGGCTCATCGCCGCCGCGGCGTGGGGACAGCCATCGTCGAGGGCATGGCCGAGCACGGCCGGATCGACGGGCGTGACGTGCTCAACTCCATTGTGGATGTGCCGCTCGACCAGGTCGCCGACCACCCCTCACTCTTCTTCGCACCGAAGGTGGGCTTCGAGCCGATGCTGGACGGGAACGTCCGGCACCTCAGCGTTCCGATGGACACGGCACGGATGGTGGCGTTGCGGGCCGAGGTGGCGCAGGCCCGCGATGCCGACGCGTACCGCGTCCTGACGTTCGAGGCGCCGTGGCCGGCGGAATACGTCCGGGACCAGTGCGCGCTCTTCCAGTGCATGTCCACCGACGAGCCCCATGGCGACGAAGGCCACGAGGAGGAGATCTGGGACGCCGAGAGGGTGGAAGAGAACGACGCGCTGCGGGTCGCCCGTGGCGCCCGCTTCCTCGTCGCGGTGG
>Ga0302267_10000131_pt1 | contig 95474 bp, 79 predicted proteins | sample III_Bog_E1_3_FD_194555 | JGI IMG/M metagenome (GOLD analysis project Ga0302267, IMG submission 194555) | Peat permafrost microbial communities from Stordalen Mire near Abisko, Sweden - III_Bog_E1_3 | ecosystem: Environmental > Terrestrial > Soil > Wetlands > Peat | place: Sweden: Abisko... | reverse complement strand
ATTCGCGTGGCTGGAAAAGTACCGCAGACTCTGGAAGAACTGCGAGCGAAAACTCAATACCAGCCTACAAATGATCCACTTGGCCGTTCTCAGACTACTGCTCAGAAGATCGTAAACAGGCTCTAAGAACATTTCTCGAATTACTGTAGACCAATTTGCTTGTCATTCCGCAGCGATGCGGAGGAATCTGCTTTTGTTCGTTCGACAACGGCATCCCCCATTGCAGAAAATGGAATAATCCCTCTGTCTCTCCTGCTTGCATTGAATAATTATCTCTTCGGTCGTTTGTAGAACGGCGTTGCCACAACCTTTGCCTTCACAAGCTGGCCGCGAATCTCTACTGCGACGACCTCGTCAATCACCGCATACCGCACCGAAACATAAGCCAGCGCAATATTTTTCTTCAGAAACGGCGCGGGCGAGCCACTGGTAATCTCTCCGATGCGTTCGCCTTCAACGGTGAAGACGGGGTAACCATCGCGCCCAATGCCGCGCTCAATCATCTCCAGCCCAACGAGTTTTTTCTGCGGGCCTCCGGCAGCCTCAACCGCCACCAGCGCATCGCGTCCTACAAAGTCCGAGCCTTTATCGAGCTTGGCGTAGCGCCCCAGATTCGCCTCAAAGACGTTGATGGTGTCGGAGATCTCGTGGCCATACAACGCCATCGCCGACTCCAACCGCAGCGTGTTGCGCGCGCCAAGTCCGCAGGGAAGAAGGCCAAACTCTGCGCCGGCATTGAGGATCTCATTCCACACCCGCGCGCTGGTCGGCTCATCCGAGGGAATGTAGATCTCGAAGCCGTCCTCGCCCGTATAGCCCGTTCGCGCGATCATCACGTTATACAGACCGCAGACTTTTCCGTAAGTGAACCAGTAGTTCTTGATCGCGCTCAGGTCGGTGTCGGTGAGCTTGGCCAGCGTCTCTGCGGCCTTCGGGCCTTGAATGGCGAGTTGGGTGTAGAGGTCGCTGTAGTCGCTGATATGGATTCCGGGCATCGAGCCAATCTGGCTGCGCACCCAGGCCACATCCTTCTCGCGCGTGCCTGCGTTGATGACGATCAGGTAGTCGTTGTCCGAGAGCTTATGCACGATCACGTCGTCAACAAAAGTTCCCTCCGGCGTCAACATCGCCGAGTACTGCGCCTGCCCGATGGCCAGCTTCGAGGCGTCGTTCATGCACAGTCGCTGCACCGCGGCCAGCGATCCCGGCCCGCGCAGTTGAATGTCGCCCATGTGCGATACGTCGAAGAGTCCAACGCTGGTTCGCACGGCCATGTGTTCGGCGATGAGGCCGGAGTATTGCACCGGCATATCCCATCCGCCGAAGTCGACCATCTTCGCACCGAGCGCGCGATGCGTAGCGTTGAGCGCAGTCTTGCGCAGAGTTTGTGGCGTGGCAGTGCTAATCATAAAGATGAGTCCCCTGTTTCAAGTCTAAATGGCGCCTCCGCTGGCCTTCCGGCTTGCGAACTAGACATTCTCGGAATTGCTACAGACCAATTTGTTTGTCATTCCATAGACCAATTTGTTTGTCATTCCATAGCATTATTTGTTTGTCATTCCATAGCATTATTTGTTTGTCATTCCATAGCATTATTTGTTTGTCATTCCATAGCATTATTTGTTTGTCATTCCGTAGCGAAGCGAAGGAATCTGCTGTTGCTCGCTCCACGACGGTCTACCCCATCACCGAAAATGCTCTACTGCACTGGATTGACGCTTCGGATGTTGGTCAAAACCGGAGGATGGCCCAGCACGATCCACGCTCCCACCGCGCCAAAGATCACCGAGAGCCATGTGCCAATAATCCAGATATTGTCGCTATCGACCGAGGAGCGCGGCCCGGAGGTCGTGTGCCAGCGAGCCGTCACCTTCAACGCCAGAAAGCCCGCAATCAACTGGATTCCACTGCCCGGAACCAACAGCGCGCCGGTATAGATACCCCGTTCCAGAATCCCCACCAACCAGCTCAGGCGAGCCTTTTGATGATCGGGATCGACGGGATGGTGCTTGCGGACATACGGCCACAACGTCTTTTCTATCAACAGCCAGAGCACCAGATGGCCCACCAGAATCGAAAATACAAACCCGGCAATTATTCGCAAGACTTTCCCGTCCTTATCTCTTCTGTCGTGTGAAATTCTTCTCTCTTCCGTCTTGTCGGAACAGTTTTATCGACATAGAGAATCATAGTCGTTTGAGTCCATGCGCATCTCCCAATCAGGACATAAAATCGCAGTTACCCACGCCTTTGCCACAAAATCGCAACATCCTCCAAAGTCATCCTGCCCCAAGTTATTGTTTTGAAAGGGAGCGACTTTGCTTTGAAAGGGAACGGCTTTAGCCGCTCCGTACGTCGCCAATTTTCAACGGGGCTTTAGCCCCCCGAGGGAATATTCGCCCGCCAAGATCGAGCCTCGCCGCAGCAAGCGTCCTCTACTCCTGTAGCGTCAGATCGCTCGCCAGCCGGAAGCGTACAACCGACTCTGCGGGAATTACGATGTCGCGGTTGCCCGTCATTCCAGCCGCTGCCGTTCCTACGCCAGCGCCGGAGGCTCCGCCGATCAGCAGTCCTGTGCCTCCGCTGGCCACGCCGCCGATCAGCATTCCAAGCCCTGTACCGCCGCCGATGAACGCCGCCGAACGCTTCCCCTTCCCCTTCTTGCGGCGCGCCGTATCATGCGTCCGTAGCGGATACTGCGTCCCATTCAGGGTCAACGAGGTCAGGCGAAGCTCCAGCAGCGACGCGCCCTTGAAGTGGCCGCGCCGATGCGAGACATCCACAACGCCGTCAACCGGCGTTCCCTTGGGCAGAATCACGCGCCCATTCGCATCCGTCCATGCCTCGGTCACTTCGCCGTTGAAGCGCGAACCCGCAGGAGTATGTTTCACGCTGATGCTCTGATTGATGCGAATCGCCAGCGTCGAGCCTGCGGGAATATTCACATCCGCCGGACGAATCACCGGCGCGCCACCCGCCACTGCTGGCCCATTTGCCGGAGCAGCAGCCGGATTATTCGCTGCCCCGTTCGCCGGAGCAGATATTGCCGGCGTAACCGTCGTCGTAATCGCCTGCGCGGTCTGCCCCGGAGCTGGCGGCTGAATCGTCGTAGTCGTCGTATTCCCAGCCTTATCGACCGAAACGACCTGTTGCGCCTGCCCGGTTGCCGCAGCCTGCTTCTTCGCCGCTTCAATCGCCTTATCCTGCTGCGACGCGCATCCTGCCAACATCGCCACGCCCAACGCCATTACAGCCCCAGCCCGCAGCCAGCTTGCCCGCACCCATAAATTCGCCGTCATCATTGCCTCATCTTCCGAACGAAGCGTCTATCCGACTCTTCGCACAGCACTCTGCTGTATTCAGAACGGGCTGCGGAACCAAGTAACCTTGCCTCCGCAGCCCGTCACTTCAGTAAGATGCACAATCCGCCCAAACAATCGCCCAAGCCGCAAAAATTTACGCGAGCGTCATGAATTGCCCACCATCCTTCAAGTCGGCTTGTCTTGTCTCTATGCCTCGCCCCTATTAAATTATCCGAATTGCTATACCAATTTGTTTGTCATTCCGTAGCGAAGTGAAGGAATCTGCTGTTGCTCGCTCCACGATTCTCTACACAATTACAGCAAAGTCCGGGTGCCCCATTCATCGCAGCAACATCGCGATGGGTGGGATGAATACCGCTCGCACCACCAGTCGTTGTCGTTGCAGTTGCCGTTGTCTGGCAAGGGCCAAAGGCCCGTTCTATACCAGCCTAGGCCGAAGGCCTAGGAGATCGTCCCAGCCAAGCATCTGTGGGCTGAAGGCCCGCGCTATAGCTTTCTGTTGATCGATACGCCCGAGTCGGCTATATGTCGATACAGCCTACGCTTTTCCCCGATAGACAATCCGCCCTTCGCAGATCGTCGCCTGCACGCGTCCCCACATCGCCGAGCCGTCGAACGGCGTGTTCTTCGACTTCGACCGCGACTCGCTCGCCGCGAAGTTCCACTCCACCGCCGGATCGAAGATCACCACATCGGCGAAGCTTCCCACGCGCAGATTCCCGCGCTCTGCCAGCCCGATCACCTGCGCCGGACGTGCGCTCATCAGCCCAATCACCTGCGCCAGAGACATTCCATTCTCGCGATGCAGTACGCGCAACGCCAACCCCAGCGCGGTCTCCAGACCCGTAATGCCATTCGCCGCTCGCTCGAACTCCACCTCTTTCTCGTGCGAGGCGTGCGGCGCATGGTCGGTCGCAATGCAGTCCACCGTGCCATCCATCAGCCCCTCGACGATGGCCCAGCGATCCGCCTCTGCGCGCAGCGGCGGGTTCATCTTGGCGTTGGTGTCGTACGCGGTTCCCATGGAACCGTGCGCGTCAATCGCCTCTTCGGTCAGCGTAAAGTGGTGCGGAGAAGCCTCGCAGGTCACATGCAGCCCCTCAGCCTTGGCCGCGCGGATCGCCTGCAACGCGCTCGCCGTAGACACATGCTGCACATGCAGATGCGGCCTCACCCGCTCCGTCTGCTCAATCTCCCGCAGCAGTTGCAGGTCGCGCTCGACGATGCGCACCTCCGCCTCGACCGGAATCCCGCGCAGTCCCAGACGAAACGCCACTCGCCCAGCATTCATGCTGCCGCCCGCCGTCAACCGCGTGTCCTCGGCATGCTGCGAGATCGGCACACCGAGCCGCGCCGCCGCCAGCAACGCCGCGCGCATCACTGCGTCCTCCAGCACCGGCTTGCCGTCGTCCGTGAATCCGACCGCTCCCGCCGCAACCAGCGCCGAAAAGTCCGTAATCTCCGCGCCCAAACTGCCCAGCGTCGCCGCAGGCATCGCCAGCAACTTCACCACCGAGCCACGCGCCGCGTCCAGCATCCAGCGCAGACTCTCCACCGAATCGTTCACCGGAGTCGTATTCGGCATGGCCACGACGGTCGTGAATCCCCCAGCCGCAGCCGCAGCCGTGCCAGTCGCAATCGTCTCCTTGTGCGTCTGCCCAGGCTCGCGCAGATGCACATGGACGTCGATCAGCCCTGGCGCAACCACCAGCCCAGCCGCATCGATCTGGTTTTCCCTCGGCAGCGAGGCGGCAACACTCGCCAGCCCGCCCGGCATCTCGACCGCCGCAATTCTCCCATCGCGCAGCAACACATCCCGCGACTCGTCGATCCCGCTTGCTGGATCAACCACACGTCCATTCAGAATCAGAATCTCGCTCATAGCTCTTCTTTCGCACCGCGTTGTTGTCTGTACTCACGCATATTTACTCATGATATAAAGCGTCGCGCAGCGAAGCTTTATTTGTCATTCCGCAGCGAAGCGGAGGAATCTGCTTTTCGTTCAACAACGGCATACCCCTTTACGGGAATACTATAAGGCAGCTTCTAAGATCGGTGCCATCGGTGTAACTCGGTGTTAAGCCTCTCATCCGATAGCCCAGTTCAAAACCAACTCAAGCCGTAACTCCCAGCGCCCGCACCAGCACGGCGCGGCGCACGGCCAGTCCCTGCGTAACCTGTAGCTCGATGGCCGACTGTGCGCAATCGGCCACATCGCCGGCAATCTCCAGCCCACGAATGATCGGCCCGGGATGCATCACCACCGCCTTGGGAGCCAGCCTCGCCAGCCGTTCCGCGTTCAGTTGATAGCGATCCACATACTCGCCCAGATCCAGCGCAACTCCAGCCAGCCGCTCCTTCTGGATGCGCAGCATCATGGCCACATTGGCCTGCGCCAGAGCGCGTTCGAAGTCGCGCTCAATCTCCAGCGGCGGCCCATCATGGGTCTCCAGCCCCAGCGCGGTCTCCGGCAGCAACTCCACCGGCCCGCACAGAATCACGCGCGCTCCCAGCCTCGGCAGAAGCATTGCGTTCGAGCGCGCCACGCGGCTGTGGCGAATGTCTCCGGTAATCACGACCGTCACTCCCGCCAGCGTCTTCGCATGAACCGTACTCTCGTCCATCCCCAGCCGCAGCAGAATCGTGCGCAGATCCAGCAGCGCCTGCGAAGGATGCTGATGCATTCCATCGCCCGCATTCAGCACCGGCAGGCCGGTCATGCGAGCCAGCAGCGAAGGCGCTCCCGAGGCCGGATGGCGCAGAATAATCGCCTCCGCGCCCAGTGCGCGCAGGGTCAGCCCGGTGTCCTTCAGGCTCTCGCCCTTTTCAATGGAGGAAGATTTATCGCTGACCAGCGTCGTCATCGCACCCAGCGACTTTGCCGCCAGTTCGAACGAGGTTCGCGTCCGTGTGCTCGACTCGTAGAAGAGCAGAGCAATCGTTCGCCCTGCCAGCAGACGCGCCCGCTCTGCCGCCGCCATCGTCTCCAGCCGCGCCGCCGTCGCCAGAATTCCGGCCACATCCGCAACCGAAAGTTGTTGCACCGTCAGCAGCGATCCCGCCGAAATTCCCGAAGAGCGCTCGAAAAGCAGGCCCTCCCCGGCTTCTCTGTTCCCAACTCTCTTCACCAGCTCAATCACTCTCTCTTGCCTCAATCCACATGCTCGGCCAGCAGCACCTGCTCCTGCCCGTCAATCTCGTTCAGCATCACTTCAATAATTTCGCGGCGCGAGGTCGGAATCGTGCGTCCAGTAAAGGTCGCCTGAATCGGTAGCTCGCGATGGCCTCGGTCGATCAGAACCAGCAGTTGCACGCTCTTTGGCCGTCCATGGGCGAAGAGCGCATCCATCGCCGCACGAACCGTTCGCCCGGTATACAGAACGTCGTCCATCAGAATAATGTCGCGCCCGGTAATGTCGAAGCCGATCTCGCCCTCGACCACCGTAGGCCTCGGCCCAGTCGTCGTCAGGTCGTCGCGATAGAGGTGGATGTCCAGAACGCCCGTATCCACCGGGCATCGCTCGATACCGGAGATCAGCTTGCCCAGCCGCTGTGCCAGGGGAACGCCGCGCCGCTTGATGCCGACCAGTCCCAGATTCGCGCAACCATCATTCTTCTCGACGATCTCGTGCGCCAACCGCACCAGCGTCCGCTCAATCTCCGAGGCCGACATCAGCCGAATCTTCTCGCGCAACCCCGGCTTGGCGGTCGCCTTCGTCGTAGCTTCCGTATCGCTCATAGTCTTCGTCTTCCTGTCCGCAGAGTACATTACCGTCGTTGCTGATAATACCAGCCTCGCTACTCAATTTGTGTCGCCAGTTTTTATCCACTCACCTAATTTTATAAAGATTGACTCCCCAATCGGCCTCTTCGCGTAGAATCGTAGGGGACGAAAACTCGCCCGCGGAGTCCTGTTCTGCTTTCATCTATCACCAACCTGTTCAGCAATCTTCGCCCCATGCCGGCGGTCTTTCTGGCATCGAAGGGCCTCGGCCATTATCTGCACACGCACTATGGCGACCACACCTTCCGCGGCCTCTATCGCTGGAACACCTTCGACACCGCGATCCTGATCCCGTACTTCATCGTCATGGTGATTCTGGCCTTCTACGGCATCCATCGCTATCAGCTCGTCTGGCTCTACTACCACAACAAGAAGAAGAAGGCGTTGTGGGATCATCCCGGAGCGCGCTATCCCGAGGGGCAGCTTCCCTTCGTCACCATTCAGCTCCCCATCTTCAACGAGCAGTTTGTCATCGACCGCCTGATCGACGCGGTCTGCCGCCTCGACTATCCGCGCGACCGCTTCGAGATTCAGCTCCTCGACGACTCCACCGACGAGACCGTGCAGGTCGCGCAGGAGATCGTCGACCGCTACGCCGCCGGAACCGCCGGACTCGCACCGCAGCCCATCGTGCATCTGCATCGCACCAATCGCTACGGCTACAAGGCCGGCGCGCTCGACGAGGGCCTGAAGGTCGCTCACGGCGAGTTGGTCGCCATCTTCGACGCCGACTTTGTTCCTCCGCCGGACTGGCTGATGAAGGTCGTCAACCACTTCGCCGAGCCGGGAATCGGCATGGTGCAGACCCGCTGGACGCATCTTAATCGCGACTACAGCTTCATGACTCAGGTCGAAGCCATCATGCTCGACGGCCACTTCGTCCTCGAACACGGGGGCCGATCCCGCGCCGGAGTCTTCTTCAACTTCAACGGAACCGCCGGAGTCTGGCGGCGTCAGGCCATCACCGACGGAGGAGGCTGGCAGCACGACACCCTCACCGAAGACACCGACCTCAGCTACCGAGTCCAGATGGCGGGCTGGAAGTTCAAGTATCTGCAAGATGTCGAGTGCCCCGCCGAACTGCCCATCGAGATGACCGCCTTCAAGACCCAGCAAGCCCGCTGGGCCAAGGGACTCATCCAGACCGGCAAAAAGATCCTGCCCCGCGTCCTCAAGAGCGATGCGCCCTGGCACACCAAGCTGGAGGCGTGGTATCACCTCACCGCCAACCTCAGCTATCCGCTGATGATCGTCCTCAGCGTCCTGCTGATGCCCGCCATGATCATCCGCAGTTGGCAGGGATACATCCAGATGCTGCTGATCGACCTGCCCTTGTTTGTTGCCAGCACCATGTCAGTCTCGACCTTCTATCTGGTCAGCCAGAAGGAACTCTTCCCCAAGACCTGGTACAAGACGTTTCTCTACGTCCCGTTCCTGATGGCCCTCGGTGTAGGCCTCACCATCACCAACACCAAGGCGGTCATGGAGGCGCTCATCGGCTACAAGACAGCCTTTGCGCGCACGCCCAAGTACCGCGTCAAGCAAAAGGGTGAGGCCAGCCAGGCCAAGGTCTACCGCAAGCGTCTCGGCATCGTGCCGTGGATCGAACTGGCCCTCGGAACCTACTTTGCCTGGACGGTCTACTACGCCATGTCAACGGAGAATTACTTTACCGTACCGTTTCTGCTACTCTTCGTCTTTGGCTACTGGTATACCGGGTTGCTCAGCCTGCTGCAAGGTCGCTTCGAGCGATCCAGCAAATCCGGCTCGACCGAGATGCACGAGAAACCGTATCCGCTGGGGATATAGACCATGGACAAATTCATTGGACAGCACGTCGCGTTCTCTGCATCGTTCTTGACGCTATACTTCGTCGTATTCTGGGCAGGAGTTGGGGTTCTCATCAGCGTCGTCGGAGGCTGGCGTACTCTGGCGCAGCGATACCGCACGGAGCGCCCCTTTCCTGACCACAAACGCTGGCTACAAAGCGGGCAGATGTATCGAATGGTCGGCTACAACAATGTTCTGACCGTTGCATCCGACAGCGAAGGCATCTACCTCGGCGTCCTGTTCCTCTTTCGCATCGCACATCCGCCCCTGTTTATTCCGTGGTCAGAGATCGAGATCGAGACGCCGCAGAAAAAGTTCTTCGTCTCCGTGCAGAAGCTGCGCCTGGGGCCGGATCGCATTCCACTGCGCCTGCGCACCAAACTGGTAGAGTTCCTACAATCCGAAAAACGCACAACCATTTAGAGAGTTTCCGGAATGGCTCTAGACCAATTTGTTTTGTCATTCCGCAGCTGCTTTATTTGTCATTCCGCATCTGCTTTATTTGTCATTCCGCAGCGAAGCGGAGGAATCTGCTGCTTCCTTCACGCCACGACACTCTACACCATTACTGAAAACGCTCTAACCCCGTTACGCATGCCGCATCACGCAGACCGGAAGGGCACACGTTTACGTGTGCCGTATCGCGCAGCGATCCACAACAAGAAGCAGCTCCCATCGAAATCAACACACGACCGCACAGAAAAAGCCCGACTCGCAAGTCGGGCTTCCTCGTCTACAACAATCTGATAACCGCTTAGAAGCGGATACCAAACTTGATCGGAATATAAGTCGTGCGATTGCTGTTCGCCGGATAGTAGTTGTATCCGTTATATGCGTTGAGCACCGCCGTTGAGCTGTTCACCGTTACGCCATAGCGCTGCTGATTGTCCAGAAAAACGTACCGTGTCTCGACGTAGAACCGCTCGTTAGAGAACTTGGAGAACTTATACGTAAGACCGATACCGCCATTTACCCCAAGCGAGTTGCTGGTGTACATGTCCACGTTCTGATTGGCGCTATAGCATCCGTAGTAGTAGTCGCACTGTACGGACGGCAGCGTGAAGTTGGTGACCTTGTGGTAGAAGCCGCCGCCAAGCACCGCATAAAGTCCAAGCGGGCCTTCGGTGGGAAGCGTGAAGGTCGGATTCAGGGTAAACGACCAGATGTGACTATTCCCGTCCAATCCCTGACCGGTGGCTCCGAAGTAGAGGATGCTCTGGTTGTTGAGCGTGTTGGCCTGTAGCCCGAAGTGGTCGTAGTCGAACTGCGCCAGCAAGCCGACAACCCGATTGAAGTTTCGTCCTCCGCCAACCTGGAAGCTATAGCTGGGCGTGTCGTAGATGTGCGTGTTGCCAACCGGTGCGTCAAGACCCACTCCGGCCATGAAGGTGTATTTGTTGGAGCCATCGCGGTTGGTGTTGCCGCTGGCGTAGGTGGGCCGACCATAGCTACGGCGCGGCGGTTGAGCGACCGAATCCAAGTTGAAGCGTTGCGAGCCATCCGCGTCCAGCGACGAGGAACTGCTCGAAGAAGAGCTGTAAGCCGACGAGAGAAGATCCGCCGAAGCCATCAGAACCGGAGCTGCTGTGGTTGAGGCCGCCGAGGAACTCTGCTGCGCCTGCGCCAGCAGCGCCGTTCCCGCCATCACGAAGCTGAATGCCGCAGCGCGGCCTGCCATTGCGAAGAGTCTATGGTCGATATGCATAGTGTGGTTACTCCCTTTTGAGTGCATGGTTCTTCAAGTCTTCTAACCCGAATCACCTGAAATTGTTGTGCTGACTTAAATTTCTGGTGCTGATCTGCTGTCAGCCTGACTCCATCATCTCACTGCGGGATTAGACGCGCTATTGCGAAATTTGGATCACGCGAACATAGGATGTTATCGCTTTAGAGGCGCACAACAAAAACGGCCGCCTCCAGATCGGAAGCGGCCATTCTGCTTAAAGCGTTGTCACAATTGTTATAAAGAGATAAGAATTGTCATCCTGAGCGAGCGCAACGCGCGAGTCGAAGGATCTGCGTTTCTTCGCTGCGCTCAGATGTTGATTGTCATTCTGAGCGCAGCGACATTGAAGGCCTAGTGAATGTCGAACTGCTCTGGGTGCAGGCTCGGATCGCTCTTCACCAGGATCGTCTTGCCGACCATCTCTTCCATATCCAGAAGCCACTTCGCGCCCGATGCCTTGAGCTGCTTGACGACCTCCGGATGAACTCGCAGCATCACGTCGCCGCGATCCAGCAGCTTGTGCATCTTGCGCATCTCAATGTAGATGTCGTTGCAGACGGTCACCGGAGACTTGACCATTCCCGTGCCATCGCAGATCGAGCAGGTCGTCGACAGCGTGCGTTCCAGCGACTGCTTGACCCGTTTGCGAGTGATCGCAACCAACCCAAAGTCGTTGAACGGCAGAACCTTCGACGGCGCACGATCCGACTTCAACTCCTCTTCCAACGCGGCCATCACGCGATTGCGATTCTTGCGCTCGTCCATATCGATGAAGTCGATGATGATGATGCCGCCCAGATCGCGCAGGCGAATCTGACGCACGATCTCGGGGATCGCGTCCAGGTTCGTCTTGACGATGGTGTCTTCCAGCCGCGCCGTCTTGCCAACGTACTTGCCGGTGTTGATGTCGATGGCCACCAAAGCCTCGGTCTGGTCGATGACGATCGACCCGCCCGACTTCAGCCACACCTTCGAGTGCAGAGCCTTGTTGATCTCCTCGGTAATTCCGAACTGCTCGAAGAGCGGCGTCTCCTTGGTGTACAGCTTGACCCGCCGGATCAGCGAGGGCTGGAAGCGTTGCAGGAAGCGCAGCACGCGCTCGTACTCGGCCTCGGTATCCACCCAGATCGCAGAGAAGTTGTCCGTCACCTGATCGCGCAGAATACGCTCAATCAGATTCAGATCGTGGTAGATCAGCGCCGGAGACTTCGACGACTCCGACCGCGCCTTGATGTCCGCCCACAGATTCAGCAGGAAGCGCAGATCGTTGCGCAACTCCTCTTCGCTGGCTCCCTCGGCCGCCGTGCGCACGATGAATCCGCCGCTCGCGTCGCCCTTCTCGCTCAGCAAAATCTCCTTCAGTCTGCGCCGCTCGCCGTCCGACTCGATCTTGCGCGAGACGCCGGTGTGGTTGACCGTCGGCATGAAGACCAGAAAGCGTCCCGGAAGAGCGATGTGGCTGGTAATCCGCGCGCCCTTCTTGGCGATCGGCTCCTTGGCAATCTGCACCAGAATCTCCTGCCCTGGCTTCAGCAGGTCGCTGATCGCCGGCAGATCCGTCGTCTGCATGGAGTGGCGTCCGCGTCCGCCGCCGTGACCGCTGCGTTCGCGGTCGCCCGAACCGCCCGTGTTGCGGGGACGCTCGCTGCGATCACTGCGCCCGCGACGTCCATCGCGTCGCCCATCGCGCCGACCTCCCCGCCGATCCGCATCGCGATTCTCGCTGCGCCGTGGCTCGCCGCTCACGCCCTGCTCGTCGCTGCGATTGCTCTCTTCCGCCTGACCAAACTGCTTCTCGAAGAACTCCGCGTCGGCGGCTGTCCCGGTACGCGCAGCCTCTTCGTCTTCCTCTTCGTCGGATTCAGACTCGTCGCTCTGATCGGCGTCCTCGTCCTCCTCGTTCTGCTCCTCTTCGTCGAGTTCGTCCTCGTCGAAGTCTTCATCTTCGCCCAGCTCGTCCTGCTCCTCGACCTCAGGCTCAGTGTGCGTAATCTGGTCGATCGACATCTCGCGCAACATATTTCCCAGCTCGGTTGCCCCATCGATCGTCTCGTCGTCCAGATCGTCAATCTCCTCGATGGCGCTGGCCTGAATGGTCTGCGGCTCCGACTCATCCTCGTACAGAATCTCTTCTTCGAGTTGACCGACTCCGGGAGCAAAGCTCTCCTCTGCCTCTGCAACCGCTTCGACAACCAAAGGCGTCTCAACCACAGCGGAGAGCATCTCGCCCGCAGCAGAGATGGACGTAACATCGTGAATCTCGGCAGCAGGCTCCTCCGCAACCGGCTCGATGGACGGAACAGCCTCAGCCTCTGGGAGAGCAGCAATGGGATCTTCAACCGCAGAGACAGACTCCGCCTCTGCAACCACCGGCTCCTCCACAGGAGCCTCAGCCGCAAGCGGCTCATCAGCGACTGGAGCCTCTTCCACAACCGGCGCGCTCTGGCGGAACTCGCGTGGCGGCACAGGATCAACGCGGTAGGATGCCGAAGCGTCCTCCGGCTCGTACTCCACCGGAGCAGCGACCTCAGCCGCAACAGCCTCCGGCTCCGTCGTCTCCAGAGCTGGCGTTTCCGGCGCAACGGCCTCAGCCGTCTGCGCAACTTCGGCGCTCTCCACAATGTGAGCTTCGGCAATGTCGTGCTGATTGAACTCTCGCACGACCTCAGCAAGCAGAACAGACTCAGCGCTGGGAGAAGAGATCTCCTGCGGCTGCTGTAGAACAACCGCAGACTCTACGGCAGAGATCGTCGCATCGTTGCCAGCTACAGGCTCGTTGCGCAGATCGCGACGGCTCTCCTGACGGGTCTCGGCGCGGTCAGTGCGCGAGTTATTGCGATTGTTGCGCTCGCCACGTCCATCGCGTCTGGAATCGCGCGAACCTCGTGAATCGGAGCGCGACTCAGACGACGGATTGCGCTGCGAGATCGTCTCCCCAGGCAGCGTCGCCCCACCGTCCCAGCCCTCGGCCAGCGTGTAGAGATTTGCCGGCGGAGCCAGCGTCACCGTCGTCGCTGGAATGGTTGCGCCAGCCGATGGCTTCTCCTCGCCGCCCTTGCGGTACTTCGAGAGCGACTCGCCGGGCAGAATAATCGGCTCGGCGCCCGCTGCTAAATCCTCGTCGGGATAGGCGTTGGCAATCGGCCCCGTCCCACTTCCCGCTTCGCTGTCCGCGCCGTACAGATTGCGCGACGGCTCAAATCCACGAGGAGCGCGTTGTCCGCCCTGCTCGGAATCACCGCGCGGAGCGTCTGTCCGCTGCGAGTCTCCCCGCGAAGAATCATTGCGTTGCCCATCGCGATTGCGACCATTGCGACCACCGCGTCGTCCGCGACCGCGCTGGCCTTCGCCGCGCGAACCCTCCGCGCCACGTCGCTGCTCATCGCCAGATGCGGCAACATCGCCCACAGGCGCAGCCTCTGCGTCAATCTGCACATAAGACTTGCGCTCGAACGAGGACTCATCGCCAGAGTAAGCCGGCGTCTCGGAGTAGCTCGGAGCATAAGAGTAGCCCGGCCCCTCGTCATTGCCCGCCGCAGAACTGCCCGACGCAGAACTGCCCGGCGCGGAGCCTTGCTGCCCCTGATCGTCACTCTGATTGCCAGAATCCCCCGCCTGACCAATCGCGGAATCGCCTGCCTGACCAGAATTCCCACGTCCGCGACGTCTGCCGCGACGACCGCGCCAGCGACGGCTTCCATCGGCTCCCGGAGCTCCTTCGCCGATCTCGCCCCCCTCGTTGAACTCACGCGGAGCAGCCTCCTCGGAAGCGTTCTCTCCCTCGTTGCGCGCCTGATCCGGTGCCGCGTACTCGCCCTGCTGCGTTCCGGCATCGGCTCCCTGACGCTCTGGATTGTTGGAGTTGCGATCCCGTCCGCCGCGCCGACCTCTGCCGCCGCGCTCGCCGCGATCATTCCGCTCGCCAGACTCGCTGCGTGGAGCGGCCTCGCCCGAGCCTTCGCCGCTGCTCACTCGCGGAGCGCGCGAACCGCGATCTCCCGCCGGAGCCGTATCAAACTCCTCTGGATTCGGAGTCTCCTCCATGAAGTCCGTAATGTAGAGGAACGCATCGCGCTCCAGACCAACATCCACAAAGCTGGACTGCATTCCCGGCAGTACGCGCGTCACCCGACCGTTGTAAATCGATCCAGCGAGCGTGTACTCGTTCTCGCGCTCGTAATAAATCTCTGTAAGGGCTTCGTCTTCGACGATGGCCAGACGCGTCTCATGAGGCGTACTGGAGATATAAATTTCCTTCGACATATTCCTGCTCTTTCTGCCCGCTCCGGTTTTGAGAACCGGAGAACGAGCGGCAGGCACAGACGAGAGGATCGGAAAAGCCCAGGCGCTAGGCGCTAGGTGCTTCTCACCGAGGATGCGGACAAGATCCGGGAGCCAGAAGCAGTGGTAACCGATGGGTGCAGCCGGGGATGGAAACCCACCCCAAACTGCGTCCAAACCGCGCCCATTACTGGCTCGATCTGGTTGATTCTAAAAACTATCGGAGACACATGGGTCGCTTCGTGCGAAGAACTGCATGCGGAGTTTGTGACCAAAGCAACCTCAGAGTCAACTTGAGGCGGGGCCGTTCGCCATCCGGATGCAATCATTTCCTTCAAACCTGTCCGACCAACGGAGTTGATCCCTGTCTGGCCGGCCTTTGTTCTAAAATCAAAACTCTAAAATCTTCAAAAATCTAGAAATCTTCAAAAATTGAACGCCGCGTTCCCAGCGCCGTGCGCCAACGGGTGCGGAACTTCCACCGGCTTGTTAACAGCCGTGTAAATCCAGTATGCACCAAAATCGTCGCAAGCGCATTCCCCATTCCACAGGATCTATTATTTGTCATCCCGCAGCCTCTATTGTTTGTCATTCCGTAGCGAAGCGAAGGAATCTGCTTTTCCTCGCTCCATAACGATCTACCCCATTACCAAAAAGCTCTGCCCGCGCCAAAATCGCGCCACTACTCCTGACGCTTGGTCTGATCCAACAAGAAAAACACCGGCAGAGCAACCGCAGTATTGACCACCGCGCGCAACAGTTCATGCAGCCACATCATATGGAAGCCGTGATGCCCCAGCAGATAGTGATTGACCAGATACAGAAGAAAGGTCTGTAGCCAGGAAAAACCGAAGGTCAGCAGTGTGCGCATGCTCGCATTCTCCACGTCGAGCTGGCTGCTCAGACTGGCTCCCGCGTATCCGATCACCGACTTCGCCATGCCGTTGACCCCGATCGGCTGCCCCGTCAGCAGGTCCTGCAACAGGCCGATGCCGGCTCCAGTCATCGTCCCGGAGATCGGGCTGCGCCGACTGATGGCAAAGAACAGCGTCACAATAAACGGCAGATCCAGAATCGCCAGCCAGTGAAAGACCATGGGCAGCAGAACCTGCAACAACACCGCGCCCAGCGGAACAAAGACCGTTACCGGGAGCGAAAAGCTCTGCTGTTCGACCTCGCGGCGCGACATGTAGCTGTGTATAACCATCGTCTCCCGATGAACTTTCCTGCCCTCCGCAGCCTAAATCGAATTCACCATAGCTGCGAGGTTGCGCTTGAACTGCAATATTGGAGCATCTTCACTATAGCTAAGCACCAAGGTTTGTATAGCACCAAGGTTTGTATAGCACCAAGGTTTGTATAGCACCAAGGTTTGTATAGCACCAAGGTTTGTAGAGACCCAAGGTTTGTCATCCTGAACGAAGTGAAGGATCCCCGCATTTCGCTCGCGTCACAACACTCTATGCTATTGCTGAAAACGCTCAAAGAAAGCTCTCCACAAGTCTCCGCCTTGAAAGGGCGGGACTTTAGTCCCGCCGTAAGCCATCTATCATCAACGGGGCTTTACAGGCTGCGAAAAAACTCCTTGCTTTGAAAGGGAGCGGTTTTAGCCGCTCCGTAAGTAGCCTATTTTCAACGGGGCTTTATCCCCCAAGGGAATCTTGGAAACTCTCCCTAACTATACCGAATCAACAACCTAAACTATTGCGGAGCTTCGGACCGCGGAGTCTCCGGCGAAGGCTTCAAATCCTGCTTGCTCGGCACCGCAGCCTTTCGCGTCGACTTCGACAAAGGTGCAGCCGGCGAAAGCGCAGGACTGGCAGCAGGACTGCTCGGCGCAGCTGTAGCCGAGTGCGGAGCGCCCGGAGTCATCGTAGACGCAGGAGGCGCGGCTCCGCTGGTAAACCGATCCGCATGCAGCGCAGGCAGCGGATGCGGTACCACCGCCGCGCTCGGCACCACTGGAGTTGCCGCGCCATCGGCTGCACTCCCCGGAGTCGCGTTGTCGTGAATGCTAGGCAACCTGCTGGCGCTTGCGTCGGCTGCGCTCTGCGCCTCTGCGGCGTCCAGATCCTGCTGCGCCGCTGCGGGCAGGTTGGCCTGCGTCCCGGTAATCACCAGAACCTCTTCCACCTGATCCAGATTCACCGCCGGATGCACCCGAATGGCAGTATAAGGCTGGTGATCCGGGTCTTGCGCAATGCTCTCGATAACCCCCACCGGCAGTCCGCGCGGATAGATCTGATCCCCTCCCGAGGTCAAAATCTGCTCTCCCGGCTTGATCCGCGAGTCGGAGGTCAGGTTGCCGATCTGCGCCTTGCCCACTGTGGTTCCACGCAGAATCGCGCGAATCCTCGTCGTAGCCAGCATCACTCCCACCCCGGAGTTCTGGTCGTTGATCTCCATCACCTGCGAGGTCGTAGGAAAGACATCGCTCACCTTGCCGACGATTCCGTCCTGCGTAATCACGGCCATATCCGCCCGCAGCCCGTCGCGCGAGCCTTTATCAATCGTCAAAATGTGCGACTGGTCGTTTCCGCTGGCTCCAATCACCTGCGCCGCAACGGTCGAGCCGACGTAGTGCTCCTGAAATCCCAGCATCGCCTGTAGCCGTCGTCCTGCAAGCGCGTCTTCGGCAATTGCGGCCTCTGCGATACGCATTCGCGTCAATTGCTGTTGCAGGTCTTTGTTCTGCTGGCGCACGTTGCGCAGATCGACGTAGTCCGACCAGCCACTGCGCACCCCATGCCCCATCGCATGAGTCGCCCGCTCCAACGGCGTCACCGTAGCCATCGCCCACACGCGCAAAAGACTTACGCTGGGTCCGCTCGGCTGCGCGGGATCCACCGGATTGCGCACCTGCATAGCCAGAGCGATCGCCTGTGCCACCAGTATCGCAATCAGAAACAGCGCGTTCTTGAATTGAGTCAGAAATTCCATCAGCCTGTATCCATTAGACCAGAATCAGGCCAAGTGTACTCGCACCTCTGCCGTTTCCCCTACTTCCTCCACAATCAAGAGCATCTTCGGAATTGCCATAGACCAATTTGTTGTCATTCCGCAGCATCTTTGTTGTCATTCCGCAGCATCTTTGTCGTCATTCCGCAGCATCTTTGTCGTCATTCCGCAGCATCTTTGTTGTCATTCCGCAGCATCTTTGTTGTCATTCCGCAGCATCTTTGTTGTCATTCCGCAGCGAAGCGGAGGAATCTGCTTTTATTCATTGCACAACGGTCTACACCATTGCCTGAATTGCTCTAACAGCCATCTGCGCCCTCGTCCTGCCAACACATTCGACCAAGAGCGCAGCCACTCCCCATCTCCCGCAGCGCGAGACCCACCCGTCAAAATCCCATCCAGCCCCAGCAGGAGCTACCAGCGCCTCAGCTTGCGCAGGTGCGTGATGTGCGCCACATGATGCCGCGAGTGCCACGCATACAGCAGCGTCGAGGACTCAATGCTCAACGGCCCCATCTTGGCGTGCTTGAACCCCCGCTGCCACTGCTCCGGCGACAGAGACTCCAGAACCCGCACCCAGCGCGAGTGCAGTCCCTCGACCAAGTCCAGCGAAGAATCGATCGGCGCCGTCACCGAGTCGATCAGCATCGCCCAACCCTTCTCGTCGTATGGATAGACCGCTGGCCATTTCTCGGTCAGCGCAAGACGCAGCCGCACAAACGCGTTGATATGGCTGTCTGCAATGTGGTGGGTCACCTGCCGCACCGTCCAACCGCCCTCCCGATAGGGCGTGTCGAGCTGGCTGTCGTCCAACTCCGCAACAGCGTCGCGCAGATGGGCGGGTAGCTCAGCAAGCGTCGTAATCGCATCGATTCTCTCTGCGACTGCAACGTTGCCGGGGCTGGCATAGGGGCCAATAGGAAATCGCGGGTCGATAGTCTGCCATTCCAAGTTTGTACTCATGGCTTGACAAGGTAGCACAGACTTCACTCACTTGCACAGAGTTCTGGCGTAGTCTTAATAATGGAACGAAACGGAGTGGCCTAACAGCTTTTAGGAATAGCTATAAACCAACCTGTTTGTCATTCCGCAGCATCTTTTGTTTGTCATTCCGCAGCATCTTTTGTTTGTCATTCCGCAGCATCTTTTGTTTGTCATTCCGCAGCGAAGCGGAGGAATCTGCTTCTTCTCGTCGCAGCATGATCTACGCCATTGCCTAAAATGCTCTAAGTCCTCAATCCGCCGCAGGAAACAGGGCCAAACAGCCTGCGGAAAAAACGCCTCCTTTCGGAAGGGCACGGCTTCATCCGTGCCATAAGCAGCTTATTTTCAAAGGATTTATCCCCCAAGGGAATACTCCCCCACCCAAACCGACTTTTTCCCGCAGTCCCTGAATCCCCGATCCATACTTTATCGAACGTCTGAATCAGGCATCACCCGGAGCCACACCTTGCGCCTCGCTCATCTCGCCGTCCTGCTCGCCCTCGCCGCCGCTACATTACAGGCCCAGCCGCCCCGCGCCTACCTCGGCTTCGACCGCAACGACTACCCCGGCGACGCCGCCCTCCCCGAACTGCGCAAGCACTTCGACTTCACCGGCTACTGGCTCACCAACCCTCCCGGAGCGACACACAACCCCTGGCTCGGCAAGCGCGAGACCCTGCGCAACGCCGGCTTTGGCTTCCTCATCGTAGCCAACGGACGGCTCGACGCCGAACTCATCCGCTCCGCCCATCGCGGCAAATCTCCCGCAGCCCTCGGGCGCGAGGACGCCGCCGCAGCCATCGCCGCCGCCCAGCGCGAGGGCTTCCCCGCCGCCGCAATCCTCTTTCTCGATCAGGAAGAGGGCGGACGCATGCTCCCCGAACAGGCCTCCTACCTCCTCGCCTGGACCGAAGCCGTCGCCCACTCCTCCTACCGCCCCGGCGTCTACGCCAGCGGCCAGGCGGTCGACGACGGCACCGGCCCCAACGGCAAGCCGGTAACCATCACCACCATCGAAGACATCCGCGCCCATGTAGCCTCCGGCCACCTGCACCAGATCGCCTTCTGGGTCGCGCAGGACGCCTGCCCACCCGCTCCCGGCTGCGTCGTCAACACAGAACCGCTACCGCCCAACCTCAGCGGTACGCCCGATGCCACCGCATGGCAGTTCGCCCAGTCCCCGCGCCGCCGTTCGATCACCCGAGCCTGCGGTAGAACCTACTCCGCCGACGGAAATTGCAACACCCCCGCCCCAGCCCGCTTCGACGTAGACCTAAGCTCCGCCGCCACCCCCGACCCCTCCCACGGCCGCTAGTGTTCATGCACGAAGGATGCAACCGCACAGGCCGCCGCATTCAGCAGCATTTAACTCCAGCCAATATAACTCTAGCCAAAATTTGGAGTCCCCGACCACAGGTTTCCATCCTGAGTCCTCGCCAGTAAATTTTCCTCCCAGCCCGTCCATCTCTGGGATAATCGGAGCAGCTACGGCGATCCTTGCCGTGCTTACGAACGATCTTTAGCGTACCCACATGAAACCACTCAGGCTGGTCTCGACTCCAACTCGCAATCGCCGCCTCAACGAGATCCTCGGTCTCGTCGTGCTGGTCGCGGCTGGACTTCTGCTGCTCGCTCTGGCCAGCTACACTCCATCCGATCCGTCGGCAGACACGGTTGGAGGATTCGCCGCCAGCGGAGCGCATCTGGCGGCTAAATTGCACGGCCCTGCGCATAACTGGACCGGCCTTGCAGGAGCGTGGATCGCTGACGCCTTGCTCCAGACCATCGGCATCGCGGCCTTCTTTCTGCCCATCGTTCTCGGGCGAGTGGGCCTCTGCTGGATGCGCCAGCGATCTGTCGGCTCCGCACTGGCACGCTCGCTCGGTCTAGCTCTCTGGATCATCTTCGCTCCGGCAACCATCGGCCTGATTCCACGCGCCTTCCTCTGGCGCGGCGCCCTGCCCATCGAAGGAGTCTCCGGACGTCTTCTGGCCGATGTCATGGTGCATTACCTCAACCTGCCGGGAGCCTCCATCGTCCTCGCTCTGATGGTCGCAATGTCGCTCTACCTTGTGACGACCTTCACCCTGCACACCGCCGACGAGTGGATGGATGCGCACTTCTCTGTGGGGCAGACTCTCTTTGACCGCCTGCGCAACTGGAGAACCAGCCGCGCTCTGGCCCGCGCCGAGAAGCGCGCTCTACAACAGCAGACAAACTCGCCAGCCCTAAACCCGGACTCCGCAGCGCAGCCCGAAGGACTCTTCGCCGACCAGCACGAGCCGCAGTTCGAACAGGAAGGCTCCAGCCAGACCAGCGAGCTGCATCTCCGACACAAACAGGAGGCGGACGAATCCTCTACGCTTCTGGGAGGTCTCTTCGGCTGGTGGGGACGCAGGAAGCGCAAGCAAATCCCATCCTCTACACCCTCCGAGGAACATCCCGAAGAGTCGATGGAAGCGCCCGCATCGGTCTGGCAATCCATACCTCGCACCATGGTAGACGAGCCTGCTGCCACGGCCTTCAGCGCAGCCGCCGCGCCCTTCGCCACCGCACTGGCTGCCGCCGCTCCGCTCGCCTCGCGAGAGGCCGCTGAAGCCGACCGCTTCGAGCCGCCTCCCGTGCGCATTCCCCAGCCTCGCGCCGTAGAGCCCGTCGCCGCACCCCCTGCCGAGTACGCACCGACCCTCGCCACGCGCAGCTTCGACGCTCCTCCGCCGCAACCCATTACGCCGCAGCCCGTTGCTCCGCTGCCGAACGCCATCTCTTTCGGCAAGCGCGCCGACGCCGACATCAAGCCCGTCACGCTCACGCCGAAGTCGATTCGCGGCTACAAACTTCCTCCCTCCTCGTTGCTCTATCGCTCCGAGGAGGTCGCAATCGTGCGCGAGCAGGCTCTGCGCGACGAGGCTCGCACCCTCGTTCAGAAGTGCGCCGAGTTCGGCGTCGCTGGTCAGGTTACGCAGATCAATCCCGGCCCAGTCGTTACCACCTTTGAGTTCCGTCCCGACGCAGGCGTCAAATACTCCCGCGTCACCGGCCTGGCCGACGATCTCTGTCTCGCCATGGCCGCCGAATCCATCCTCATCGAGCGCATGCCCGGCAAATCCACCGTCGGCATTCAGGTTCCAAATCAAGAGCGCGAGACGATCTGGCTGCGCGACGTCGTCGAATCGGCCTCCTTCGCACAGACCAAATCGAAGCTGGCCGTCTCTCTCGGCAAGGACATCAACGGACGCATCGTCACGGCGGACCTCGCCGCCATGCCGCATATTCTCATCGCGGGATCGACCGGCTCGGGAAAATCCGTAGCCATCAACGCCATGATTATGTCGGTCCTCTTCAAGTCCACGCCAGAACAGGTTCGCATGATCCTGGTCGATCCGAAGCGCGTAGAACTTGGCATGTACGAGGGCATTCCGCACCTCTTCACGCCCATCATCACCGACGCCAAGCTCGCGGCAAACGCCCTGCGCAACGCCGTCCGCGAGATGGAGCGCCGCCTGAAGCTGTTGGCCGCCAACCACGTCCGCAACATCGACCAGTTCAACAAGCTCTTCGACAATGGCAGCGAATATCTCTTCGAGGACGTCGATCAGGAGCCGTTGCCCTACATCATCATCATCATCGACGAGTTGGCCGACCTGATGATGCTCGACCGCGCCAACGTGGAAGAGTCCATCACCCGCCTCGCGCAGATGGCCCGCGCCGTCGGCATTCACCTCGTCCTCGCCACGCAGCGCCCCTCGGTCGACGTCATCACCGGCCTCATCAAGGCCAACGTCCCCACGCGCATGAGCTTCCGCCTCGCCACCAAGGTCGATTCGCGCACCATCATCGACTCCAACGGCGCAGAATCCCTGCTCGGCAAGGGCGACATGCTCTACCTTCCCCCCGGCACCAGCCGCGTACAGCGCGTCCACGCGCCGTTCGTCACCGAGAAAGAGATCTCCGCCGTCACCGCCTTCTGGAAGGCGCAGGGCGAGGCCGAGTACGTCCACGGCTTCCTCGAAGGCCCCAAGGACGAGGAGTCTCAGGACAGCGGCGACAGCGAATCCAGCCAGGAGGACGATGCTCTCTTCGACGACGCAGTCCGCCTTGTCTTCGAGTTCGGCAAGGCCAGCACCTCGCTCCTGCAACGTCGCCTGCGCATCGGCTATGGTCGCGCCGCCCACCTCGTAGACATGATGGAGCGCGACGGCCTGGTCGGCCCCGCTGACGGCAGTAAGCCCCGCGAGATTCTAAAGTCCCCCGACTACTACAAAGAAGTAGACTCCGCCCTCCGCTAGCCCGCGTATACTACTTTGTTTGTTCTTCCGTAGCATCTTCTGCTTGCCATTCCGCAGCCCTATTTGTTTGTCATTCCGCAGCGTTTTTTGTTTGTCATTCCGCAGCCCTATTTGTTTGTCATTCCGCAGCCCTATTTGTTTGTCATTCCTCAGCCCTATTTGTTTGTCATTCCGCAGCCCTATTTGTTTGTCATTCCGCAGCATCTTTTGTTTGTCATTCCGCAGCGTTTTTTGTTTGTCATTCCGCAGCGCAGCGGAGGAATCTGCTTTTGTTCTTGCCTGTTCTCCCTCCACTCATTCGTTCGGGAGCGAGCACCCCAAGTCAGACGTGCGTACAGAAGCTGTTTCAGGCTGTATCGACATATAATCGACCAGTAAGTAATTGATTAGAGCGTCTTTATCAATGGTGTAGTGTGCCGTGGCGCGAGAGAAAAGCAGATTCCTCCGCTGCGCTGCGGAAGGACAAACATGTTGGTTTATAGCAATTTCTAAATGCTCTAAACTGGCGAACCACGATTCAAGCAGCAAAAGAGAGGAGGCGTCCCTGGGGACGCCTCCTCTCTTTTGTCGGAGATCCTCTTTGCCGAAGCAAGAGCGTTTATTGACGCGTGGTTGGTTTATGCGGGGCTGGGCTGACCTTCGCCGAAGCCGGGCTTGCGGCCTTCGGGCTTGGCGGCCTTCTTGCCATCGCTGGGGCCGGGATCGGCAAAGGCCAGCGGCGACTTGAAGGGCGGCAGCTCCTTGCCCGCAATGATAAGGTCGATCTCGGCCTTGTCCAGCGTCTCGCGTTCGAGCAGCGCCGCCGCCATGCGATGCATGATGTCTGCGTTCTGTTCGAGGATGGAGTGGGCCGACTGGTAGGCCTCATCAACGAAGGCGCGAACGGCTACGTCGATCTGCTTGGCGGTGTCGTCGGAGTAGTCGCGGCCTTGCGCGATGTCGCGACCGAGAAAGACCTCCTGCTCCTTCTTGCCGTAGGTCAGCGGGCCAAGGTCGCTCATGCCGTACTCGCAGACCATCTTGCGGGCGAGCTCGGTGGCGCGGACGATGTCGTTGCCAGCTCCCGTGGTCTTGCGATTCATGAAGATCTCTTCGGCGCAGCGTCCGCCCATCAGAATGGCAAGCTGGGTGTCGAGATAGTCCTTGGTGACGGTGTGCTTGTCCTCTTCGGGCAGGTGCATCGTGACGCCGAGGGCCATGCCGCGCGGGATGATCGTGACCTTGTGCAGCGGGTCGGAGTTCTGGCGCAGGGCGGCGACCAGGACGTGGCCAGATTCATGGTAAGCCGTGTCCTTCTTGTCGTCGTCGGAGAGCAGCATGGACTTGCGCTCGGCACCCATCAGCACCTTGTCCTTGGCTACCTCGAAGTCGTACATGTGGACGGCCTTGCGGTTGTAGCGCGCGGCGGTGAGGGCTGCCTCGTTCACCATGTTGGCGAGGTCGGCGCCGGAGAAGCCCGGGGTTCCGCGAGCAAGGATGTTGAGATCCACGTCCTCGGCCATGGGAACCTTCTTGCAATGAACGATGAGAACCTCTTCGCGACCGCGAATGTCCGGGCGATCCACCACGACACGGCGATCAAAACGACCCGGGCGCAGCAGCGCGGGATCAAGAACGTCAGGACGATTGGTGGCGGCGATCAGGATGACTCCGTCGTTGGACTCGAAGCCGTCCATCTCCACCAGAAGCTGGTTGAGGGTCTGTTCGCGCTCGTCGTGTCCGCCGCCGAGGCCTGCGCCGCGGTGACGACCGACCGCGTCAATCTCGTCAATGAAGATGATGCACGGCGCGTTCTTCTTGCCCTGTTCAAACAGATCGCGCACACGGCTGGCACCGACGCCGACGAACATCTCGACGAAGTCCGAACCGGAGATGCTGAAGAACGGGACATTGGCCTCGCCAGCAACCGCGCGGGCCAGCAAAGTCTTGCCGGTTCCCGGAGGTCCGACGAGCAGCACGCCCTTGGGAATGCGTCCGCCCAGACGCTGGAACTTCTGCGCCTCGCGCAGGAACTCGATGATCTCCTTCAGCTCTTCCTTGGCCTCGTCGACGCCAGCGACGTCCTTGAAGGTGATCTTCTTCTGCTGCATGGAGAGCAGGCGAGCGCGGCTCTTGCCGAAGCTCATCGCCTTGTTGCCGCCCGACTGCATCTGGCGCATCAGGAAGAACCAGAGCCCGATCAGGAAGGCAAAGGGAAGAATATTCATCAGCATGGACATCCAGCCGTTGGAGTCCGGGTTCTTGTTGGAGATGTTGACGTGGTACTTGTGGAAGGTCTGCCACATCTCCTGATCGCTGGGCGCAATGACGGTACGAAACTGGTCATTGTTGGTCAGGTGCCCGACCAGAACGCTTCCGTCAATCTGGCCGTCCTTGATCTGCCCGCTCTCAGCCTTGTCGAGCATGTCCATGTAGCTGAGGCCAGTCTCCTTGGCTGTACCCATGGGCTTGGCGACGAACACATACAACGAAATGAGGATGCCAAAACCCAGCACCCAAACCAGAGCAGTTTTGATCTTCGAGTTCAATCGCATTCCCTCATTTTCCGGCCTGTAGCCCCTGAACGAACCGACACCTTATCTGACGATCAACCCCGAGGGCCAGACGCAGTGCGCCGGAAGCTTCCTAACTGTTAGACGCTCCACTTGGACTGAAGGTTCAGAGATCGGCTAAATTGCCACCCCGCGCCGCTGTCGGTGAGCGTCAGATAATCAGATTCTATCCTGTGTGAGGGAGTTCTGCCGAAAGTGGCCTTGTTCTGGAGGAAATAAAGTACCCGCCAGTACCCTTGCCCACGTTTCATGGGCTAGAGGAGTTCTCGTAATGGGGTATCCCGTCGTCGAATGAAAAAAGCAGATTCCTCCGCTTCGCTACGAAATGACAAACAATAAAAGCATGACAAACAATAAAATCTACGGTAATCCAGAAACGGAATCGAGTCTGGAGAATCGGCAAACGCACTTGAACGCTCAGGATTTCTTCGCGCGGGTTGGCGGGGCCTCGCGGTAGAGGCGCAGTTCGCGCGGAGAGCGCTCGGCGCGCAACTGTCCTGCCAGATGGAGCGTGGCGCCGCTGCGCACCGGTGCGTCGGACTCGCCTGCGTTGGGGGAGAGTCCAGCCAGAGCGAGCAAACGGGCCGTCTCGTCGAAGCTGAGGCGTGCGCCCAGCGATCGCGCCGCTGCACGCACAACTCGGCGGCGCAGGGCAGCGTCGAACGGGCGTAGGCGGTCGATCTCGATGGCGACGGAGCTGGATTCTCCCGCCGCAGTGCTGACGGCGCGGCCTCCTCCGCGAACCGGCTTGCCGGGAAGAAGAAGCTGCGGCAGGATTCGGTTCAACTCGGATTGCCAGCGCGCCTCGTCCTCGCGCGCCAGTTCGGCGAGGTTGGCCAGAGCCTGATCGATGGCCGGATTCTCCTCGCGCAGAACGGGCAGAATGGAGTGGCGAACGCGGTTGCGCGTGAAGGCCTCGTCTGCGTTCGAGCTGTCGGTGCGCCACGGCTGGTTGCGCGATTCGAGGAAGGCGACGAGATCGCTGCGGCGCACCCCAAGCAGTGGGCGAAGAATCCTTCCCGTGCGACGCCCCTGCGCCCCCGCACTCAACTCCCCCGCGCCCGCTTCGACGAGAACGACGGGGTGAATTCCGCTCAGTCCCTCGGTCCAGGCTCCGCGCACCAGCTTCATCAGAACCGTCTCGGCCTGATCGTCCAGAGTGTGCGCGGTGAGGATCGAATCGGCGGATCCGTCAACGAGGAGTTGATGGAAGAACTCGTAGCGAAGGTTGCGCGCGGCCTCTTCGACCGTCTCGGTCTGGCCGGCGGCGCGGGCCTGCGCAAGACGTTCGGGAACGCTGGCGCGCTGGATGTGCAGCGGAACATCCAGCCGCGCGCATAGCTCCTCGACGAAAGCGAGATCGGCGTCGGCGGCTTCTCCGCGCAGTCCGTGGTGAACATGCACCGCCGACAGCCCTACGCCGAGAGCGTTGCGCGGCTGCGTATTCGCCGCATGCAGAAGAAGCAGCAGAGCGACAGAATCCGCGCCTCCCGATACGGCCGCGCAGAGGCGGTCTCCCGGACGAATGGTGCTGCGATCCAGCGTTGGAACAGAGTTTGTCATCGAGCCTTTATGGTACTGCGAGCCAGCGTCTCTGTAATACAAGCCGGCGAAACAAGGGCGTTGCAAAATAATTTGCAACTGAAGACGCAACAATCTTGTATACTTCGTTGGCTATGCGAGTCTTTGTGATACTTCCGGCGGCTGGGATTGGGACGAGGATGTCCGTGGGCGGCGGCGGGGCGAATTCGCCCGCCACTCCGAAGCAGTTTCTAACCATTGCAGGAGTGCCCGTACTGGTGCACTGCCTGCGCGCGTTCCTTGCGGTCGAACGCGTCGAGGCGATCTACGTCGCGGTGCGCGCGACCGAGATCAAGCGCGTCCAGGCGGAGGCCGAAGAGTTCGGTCTGGGCGGCAAGATCCACGTCGTCGAGGGAGGCGATCAGCGCCAGCAATCGGTCTCCAACGCGCTGGCCCAACTCGTCGCCGAAAATAACTGCAGTGAGGACGACGTTGTGCTGGTACACGACGCGGCGCGACCGCTGATCGGTGTCAACACCATCAATCGCACCATCGACGCCATCGCCGAGCACGGCGCGGCCATCGTCGGACTGCCCGCCGTCGACACCATCAAGCAGGTGGAACGCACCTCGCAGGGAGCACTCATCACGGCGACAATTCCCCGCGAACTCATCGTGCAGGCGCAGACGCCGCAGGGAGCGCGCTGCGGGTTGCTGCGCCGCGCCTTCGCTGAGGCTGTCGCCGACGAGTTCTCCGGCACAGACGAGGCCAGCTTACTGGAGCGCGCCGGAATCCCTGTTGCCGTCGTCCCCGGTTCCGCCAAAAACTTCAAGATCACCCAGCCCGGAGACCTGGAACTGGCAGAGTTCTACCTCGGCCAGCAAGCGAGAAAGGCTTAACACCGATTGACACCGATAGGCCCCGATCAAAGGCAAAAGCTGATGATTGATGCAAAGGCTTAAAATGATGGATGCGGAGGAGCGGCCAGTTCGGGGTAAGCACGACGATCTAACGTAGAAGATCATTGGCGTCTTCTACGATGTTTATAACGAGTTGGGCTATGGTTTTCTGGAGTCGGTCTATCGCGAAGCTATGCGACTCGCTCTAGGTCAGGCGGGATTGAACGTACAGACTGAAGTCCCAATTCAAGTTCTGTTTCGCGGGGAATTAATCGGCATCTTCCGAGCCGATCTGGTTGTAAACGAATCTATTCTATTAGAGCTAAAAACCTGTAACGCACTCGTTCGAGAACACGAGTCACAGACGCTGAACTACCTGAGAGCTACAAATATCGAGGTGGCATTGTTGATGAACTTTGGCCCAACGGCACGATTCAAACGGTTGGTATTGAGCAACGATCTCAAAAGATCCAAAGAAAAATCGGTGTCATCGGGGTCAATCGGTGTTAAGCCTTTTCAGACTGTTCCAGAGGTAAATCGATGAGTATGAGAATTGGGTATGGCTTTGACTCGCACATGTTCAAGGCGGGAGTTCCATTGGTGATTGGCGGGCTGGCGATCGAGCACAGCGAGGGTCTCGCGGGCCACTCCGACGGCGACGTGCTGCTGCATGCCATCACCGACGCCCTGCTGGGAGCGGTCTCGGCGGGAGACATTGGGTCGTTCTTTCCTCCCAACGATCCGCGTTGGAAGGGCGCAGCCTCCAGCGTCTTCCTACAGACGGCGCTCGAAGAGATTGCCACGGCGGGATACAAGATCGTCAACATCGACACGGTGCTGATCTTGGCTCAACCCAAGATCTCGCCCATCGCCGGGGAGTTGCGCGAGCGCGTGGCGGAGCTTCTGGGAGTCAAACCCGGCGAGGTCGGCATCAAGGCCAAGACGCCCGAGGGACTGGGCCTGGACCACACCGCCGTCGCTCACTGCACCGTGCTGCTGGAGAGTCTGAATGGCCCGGACACGCTGGGCCACATGGCCGCCAGCGCCGACGCAGGCTCCGAAGAGGAGTTGAACGCTGTGGTGGAGGGGCTGATCGGCGGCGCACACGACCTCTCCGCGCTGGGCCGCAAGATCACGCCATTCGATACCGACGACCTGACTTAGACATCGGCTAGCGCTGGAAGAAAAGAGGCTTACCCCCGATCTTCACCGAGGGCACCGTTTTTTGAAGGGCGGATTCAACAGCGAAGCGCTACGATCTGGGACGAGTTTAGCGCAGCCCAGAAGATTTGGTGTGGAGTTTCGGCGCGCGAAGGCTTGACATGCGAATTTGCTGCTGTTTTTGCCTTGTTGCGGAAATTATTTCGCGGAAAAACCGCAGATCCTTCGACTCGCGCATCGCGCTCGCTCAGGATGACATTTTTTGGGGGGGCTGCTTTCGGCACGGCTGAAGCCGCTCCCTTCCGCTTATCGGCGGGTTATGGAGGTTTGTAAAAGAGGCGGAATTCAGCGCGAGCTTTTTCCCTGCGACAGAGTATTCTGTCGTAGGAAAGTGCTGTGGAGAACGAGGAGAGCGTATGCGCGTTGGCTTGATGACGAGGGAGTATCCACCCGAGGTTTACGGCGGGGCGGGTGTGCATGTGGAGTACCTGAGCCGCGAGCTGGCCAAGCTGATCGAGGTCGAGGTTCACTGCTGGGGCAAGCAGCATGAGGACGTCGGCGACCTGCATGTGCGCGGAGACGAGCCCGCCGCCGAGATCACCGCTGGCTGCGAGGCAAAGTTCAAGACCGCCGTCGATGCGCTGGCGTTGAACCTCGCCCAGATGAAGGATCTGGCCGCCATCGACATTGTGCATACGCATACCTGGTACGCCTCGATGGCTGGCTTTCTGGCCAAGAAGCTCTACGGAATCCCCTTTGTGCTGACGACGCACTCGCTGGAGCCGCTGCGCGCGTGGAAGTCCGAGCAGCTTGGAGCGGGCTATGCGCTAAGTTCGTGGATGGAGCGCACGGCGGTTCTGGATGCCGACGCGATTATCGCCGTCTCGCATGGCACCAAGGCCGACATTCTACAGGCCTATCCCGAGGTCGATGCGGATCGGATTCATGTCATCTACAACGGCATCGACCTACAGCAGTATCAGTACACGCAGCAGACCGACGCGCTCACGAAGTACGGCGTGGACACGACCAAGCCCTACGTCCTCTTTGTCGGGCGGATCACGCGGCAGAAGGGCGTGACTCATCTGGTCGATGCGGTGCGACACCTTGCTCCGGGAACGCAGGTCGTACTCTGCGCAGGCGCTCCCGACACCCCGGAGATCGCCGCCGAGATGCGGGCGAAGATTGAGGCTCTGCGCCGCGAGACGCCCGGCAGCAAGCGCGCCGGACACGCGCAGGTGACACGCGATGGCGGACGGGCGATCGCCACCGGAGACCCTACTGGAACCGGGCACAACGTCGTCTGGATCGAGCAGATGGTCACGAAAGAGGAGGCCATTCAGCTCTACTCGCACTGCGCGGTCTTCTGCTGTCCGTCGGTGTATGAGCCGTTTGGGATTATCAATCTGGAGGCGATGGCGTGCGGCGCTCCGGTAGTGGCCAGCGCGGTGGGAGGGATTCTGGAGGTCGTCGTCGAGGGCGAGACGGGGCGGTTGGTTCCGTTTGAGCCGGACGCGGTCACCGGCTTCCCAGTCGATGCAGACCGCTTCGCGCGCGATCTGGCCGCTCGCATCTCGGAGTTGCTGGAGGATTCCAGCTTGTGCAGGAAGATGGGCGCGGCTGGACGCAAGCGCGTCGAGGAGAACTTTGCATGGCAGGCAATCGCCGCGCAGACCGTCGCGCTCTATCGCTCGCTGGGAAATAAGTAGTCGAACGGAAAATGAAGATTCCTCCGCTTCGCTACGGAATGACAAACATATTGGTTTATAGCAATCCCTAAAATGCTCTAGCGAATCACGGCTTGCAGATAGTAGATGAAGACGCCGCTGACCGAGACGTACAGCCAGATCGGAAAGGTCCAGTGAGCCAGCCGCTTGTGCGCTGGAAAACGTCCCGTCAGCGAGAGAAAGAATGTAATCAGGATCAGCGGCAGCGCAATAATCGCCAGCGGAATATGTGTGGCGAAGAGCACGATGGCGTAGCTATACCAGAGCCATCCGGTGTGCGCGATGGGCAGATGCGTCTCGCCATGCAGGGCGAAGTTCACCAGATACGAGACCAGAAAGATCGACGAGAAAAAGAACGCTCCAAACATCGAGGCGCGATGACGCAGAATGCGTCGCTGGCGAATCTCCTCGTATCCCGTAAGTAGCGCGATGGTTGAGAGCGCGTTGAGCACGGCGTTGACCAGCGGCAGCGAGCGAAGCTGGGTTCCCGCCACGTCGGTCGGCGCATGAAAGTAGACCAGCCAGCAGATCAATGCGCTGGCCACAGCCGAAACAGCAACAATGCCGACGATGACGCCGGTCGGGGTGCGAGGACTTGCGAGTTTCACGCTTGCATCTGGCATAAGATTCACTCTCGGCATTGAGTGTAGATCAACAGGCAGAGTTTAGAACAACAACCGCCCGCACGCATTCAGCATCATCGCGGCCAGCAACAGCGGCAGGTAGATAATCGACGCATGCAGCAGGTCGCGCGCGGGCTGGCGATGCGAGGGATGATCCACGTCGTGCAGGTCCGGGCTATGCACGATCCGCGTGAAGCGAATCGTCATCCATAGATAGCCCAGCGACAGCACACCGGCGGCGACCGCGTAGGCGACTCCAGCCGTTCCCAGCGCGTAGGGCCACAGGCTGACCGGAATCATCAGCGCGGCGTAGAACAGCGCCTGCGCAACGGTGGAGCGAACGGCGGTGCGCGTGTTGGCGATGGTCGGCGAGATGCGGATTCCCGCGCGCGCAAAGTCCTCGCGATACATCCACCCAATCGCCATGAAGTGCGGAAACTGCCAGACGAAGAGAATCGCAAACAGAGCAATGCCGGGCCACTCCACCCGTCCACGCGCGGCGGTCCAGCCGATCAGCGGCGGCATCGCGCCGGGAATCGCGCCGATAAAAGTATTAATCGTGCTGATGCGTTTCAACGGCGTGTAGATCGCCACATAGCCGACCGCGGTCAGCAGCGTCAGCCAGCCGGTCAGCGGGTTGACGACGCGATCCAGAAACAGCGAGCCAAGCAGGATCGTCAGCAGGCCAACCAGCGTTCCGTGCGCCAACCCGATGCGTCCTGTCGCCATTGGGCGGTTGCGGGTGCGTCGTTGCAGCAGGTCGGTCTTGCGTTCGAGAGCCTGATTCAGCGCGCTGGAGCCGCAGGTCACCACGGCGATTCCGGCCATCGCCTTGACCATCTCCACGCTGAGGGGGCTGACGCCGGAGCGCAGACATCCCACATAGAATCCCGCCGCCGCCGTAATGACCACCATCGTCGTCACGCGCAGTTTGAAGAGCGTGGCGTAGTCGGCAAACAGGCTCGGCGGCTCGGCCGGGGCCACCAGAGGCTCTGCAGGAATTCCCGAACTCGCAATCACGGACACAGATTGTAGAATAGCGCGTTTAGTCCCGCTCCTGAATTGCGGTGTATCGCTTTGGTTGTCATTCCGCAGCAAAGCGGAGGAATCTGCTTTGGCTCATTAGACGACGGTCTACAGCATTACGAGACGCACTCTACCCATAAAGAATCGCACTCCGCGCAAGATCGCCGACGGGGCTGAGGCAGAGGGTGCAGCAATTGATTTATACTTGTCGCTTGTCCTGCTATCGTTCTGGCGCGCGGGAGTTGCGAGCGTCGGAACGCGCAAAATCAACGGACAGATGCGCTGTCTCCAACTGGGTGCGGCTGGCACTTTGGCCTGTTTCTGGGTTCAAAACTGGCTGAAATCTCTCTGGCTGAAGGCGGTGCGAGCATTCAAGGTCGCTAGTCAAGCATGATTCGTTTTCTTCAGCAGGACAATAAGGTCGTCAAGATAATGTTTGGCGTAATCATCGGCGCCGCGTGTATTTCGATGGTGATCTACCTGATCCCGGGGTTCATGGACAACTCCAGCTCGAGTGACGCCGCTGTCTATGCGACGGTGCGCGAGCCCGGACTCTGGGGACGACTCTTCGGCGAAAGCACCCCAATCAAGACGGAGGCCGTGGCCCGTCTGGCGCAGCGCCAGTTGTCTCAGCAGAAACTACCCGACTTCCTGATGTCTTACATGATGGAACGCTCCGGCAAGATTCTGGTGCAGCGCGCCATGCTGAAGCAGGAGGCCGACCGCCTGCACCTACAGGTCTCCGACGCGGATCTGCTGCGCGAGCTGAAGACCGGCCCCTTCGCCCAGTACCTCTTCCCCGACGGCAAGTACATCGGCGAGGAGCAGTACATCAACTTCGTGCAGGCAGCCTTTGGAACCTCGCGCGCGGAGTTCGAGTCGCAGGTCAAGGACGACATGGAGTTGCAACGCCTGCAGGCTCTGGTTACCGGCGGCGTCACCGTCTCCGACGCAGCGGTTCGCACGGCCTATATGGTTCAGGGAACCAAGGTGAAGTTTGACTATGCAGTCATCTCGCTGGACGACCTGAAGAAGTCCATCAACCCCAGCGATGGCGAGTTGCAGGACTACCTCAAGACCAACGCGGCAAAGTACGCCGAAGCCGTCCCAGAGACGCGCAAGATCGAGTACGCAGCGTTTGACGCATCGAAGATGCCCGGTGGCAAGGCCGCAATCAGCGATGGCGAGGTGCAGTCCTACTACAGTGCGCACGCCGAGCAGTACAAGACCGACGAGCAGGTCAAGACGCGGCACATTCTCATCAACGCACCCACCGGATCGGATGCAGCGACCGACGCGGCGGCCAAGGCCAAGGCGCAGGACGTGTTGAAGCAGGTTCAGGCCGGCGGAAACTTCGCCGCGCTGGCCAAGAAGTACTCCGACGACAAGGGTACGGGATCGGCTGGAGGCGAGGTGCCAATGATGGCAACCAGCCATCTGGACAAGTCCTACGCACAGGCGGCGATGGCTCTGAATCCCGGTCAAACCTCCGGTCTGGTCAAGTCGGCCTTCGGATACCACATCATCCAGACCGAGCAAAAGCAGGCCGCTGGAGTCAAGCCGCTGGCTGAGGTGAAGGCCTCGATCGTGCAGATTCTCACCCAGCAAAAGCAGGGCGCTGCCGAGCAGGCCTTCGCATCGCAGCTCGCCGACGAGGCCAAGAAGAACGGCCTCGACAAGATGGCCGCATCGCACGGTCTGCACACCGTCACCACCGACTACATCGCCAAGGACGGCAGCATCGGCGGCCTCTCGGATGGCGCACCCATGCTGACTCAGGCCTTTGCGGCGGATAAGGGCGCGGCTCCGGCTGCGGTCTCCACCGGCGACGGCTACGCAGTCTATTCTGTGGTCGATGTGCGGGCGGCTCACGCACCGGACTTCGCCACCTACAAGCAGCACATTCTGGAGGACTATCGCGACCAGAAGGCTCCGCAGTTGCTTCAGGCCGACACGACCAAGCTGGCGGAACGGGCCAAGCAGTTGAACGACCTGAAGAAGGCCGCAGCGGAGTTGAAGATTCCGGTCAAGTCGAGCGATCTGGTCGGCCAACAGGCGCAGGTTCCTGATCTGGGCGCAATGAGCGGCCCGGGAGCAGCGGCCTTCACGCTGGCCAAGGGAGCGATCTCCGGGCCAATCAATGCAGGCCAGTCCGGCGTTGTGCTCAGCGTAACCGACAAGCAGGAGCCCTCGGCAGACGAGATTGCCAAGAACTTCGACTCCACGCGCGAGCAGTTGCTCGGCCAGCAGCGGGACGAGGTCTTCCGCGTATTCATGGGCAAGCTGACCGACAAGTACGAGAAGGGCGGAGGCGTTCATCTGGCCAAGGCAGCGGCCTCAACATCGCCTCTGGGCAAGTAACCTAAACTCTCTGGCCTGATTCAGGGCCAGCAAACATAAGAAACAGGGGCCTGTTCCCTGCCCCGCGTTGAGTCAGACGCTGAGCGGGGAACAGGCCTTCTAACATTGCAGCATTATTCATTGCAGAAGGGTTGTTGCCAGATGAATCAGGATCGGATGAGCGGCGTATTGCTGCACGTAACCTCTCTGCCATCACTGGGTGGAGTGGGCGACTTCGGCCCGGCGGCCTACCAGTTCGTCGATTTTCTGGCGGCGGCCAAACAGCGTCTCTGGCAGGTTCTGCCGCTTGGTCCGACCGGCTACAACAGCTCGCCGTACTCTGCGCTCTCGGCCTTTGCGGGAAATCCCGCGCTGATCTCGCTGGAGCGACTGGCCGACGAGGGCTGGCTCGCGCAAGAGCGGTTCGCCGATCTTGCAGGCTTCGACGCAAAGGCGGATCTGGAGGCGGCTCTAGCGCGCAAGCTACCCCTGATCGAAGAGGCCGCCGCAAACTTTCTCGATCACGCCGACGATGCAACGCGCGCGCGCTACCATACCTTCTGTCAGGAAAATATGACCTGGCTACCCGAGTACGCGATGTTCAACGTCCTGCGTCGCCGCTTCGGTCAGGTCTGCTGGATCGACTGGCCAGAGGAGTTTGCCCAGCGCAAGCAGGACGCGCTGACCTCCCTGCTGGTGGAGCAGAGCCACGCGCTCGCCATCGAGCAGGTGATCCAGTTCTTCTTCGACCAGCAGTGGCACGCCCTGCGCGCCTACTGCGCGGCCCGCGACATCCGCATCATGGGCGACGTCGCCATCTTCGTCAACTACGACAGCGCAGAGGTCTGGAACCACCCCGAACTTTTCGAGTTGGACGAGCAACGCCAGATGCTGCGCGTCTCGGGCGTTCCTCCGGATTATTTCTCCGCCACAGGCCAGCGTTGGGGCAATCCTCTCTACCGCTGGGGCGTAATGAAGGAGCGCGGCTTCGATTGGTGGGTCGCGCGCGTTCGTCGTGCTCTGGCTCTCTACGACGAGATCCGCCTCGACCACTTCCGCGGCTTCGAGGCCTACTGGTCGGTCGCCGCCGAGGAGCCCACCGCGATCAATGGCCAGTGGGTCAAGGCCCCCGGCCTCGAACTCTTCCAGCGATTGAAGGAAGTCTTCGGCGACCTGCCCTTCGTCGCCGAGGATCTCGGCCTCATCACCCCGGAGGTTGACGAGCTGCGCGAACACTTCGCCATGCCGGGTATGCGCGTACTCCAGTTCGGCTTCTCAGATCGCGGAGCGCACATCTATCTACCGCACAAATACGTGCCGAACACGGTCGCCTACACCGGCACACACGACAACGACACCACCCTCGGCTGGTGGAAGAGCGGCGCCACCGCAGAGGAGCGCGCCCACGTGCAGAGCTACCTGCAGCCGATCCAGCCGGCCACGGAGATTGTAGGCGCAATGATCCGCGCCGCAGCGCGATCCGTCGCCAACCTCTGCATCTTTCCCATGCAGGACATTCTGCAACTGGGCAGCGAGGCGCGCATGAACACGCCCTCCAGAAGTCATGGAAACTGGACCTGGCGATACCAGCCCGACGCGCTCGTCCCAGCCCTCGCCGTAGAGCTAGCCAAGCTGATGGAGTTGACCGACCGCGACGACCCAGCCAAGACAAAGGCGTAGAGATTTTTCTGTATTGCCATAGACCAATCTGTTTGTCATTCCGCAGCAAAGCGGAGGAATCTGCTTTTTCTCGCTGCGCTATGGTCTACACCATTACCTGAAATTCTCTACACGGTTACTGTAATGCAGGATGATATTGTCATTCTGAGCGAAGCGAAGAATCCCCGCATTTTGCTCGCAACGCGATACATTACACTATCGCTGAAAATGCTCTTTGATCCGGCGACTAAATACAGTGTGGGGGCCCCATCCTTTCCCGCGTTTTTTGCGGGAAAGGGTGGGAGTGCGTGTCACTATTTTCTTGCCGAATCAATAAAGCATTTTCACTATTGCTATAGAGAGCTAATTTTTGTCATTCCGTAGCGAAGCGAAGAAATCTGCTGTTTCCTTCGCGCCACGACACTCTACTCCATTAATGAAAATTCAATAAAACGAGCGAACTCCTCCGTGAATCGATAAATCAATAGCCAACTGAGAAGCTCTGGCGCAGATGGGCTGGCTTCTCCAACTCATCGACCATTGCAATGGCGTAGTCCTCCATGGAGATGCGGCTCTCGCCCTTTGCGTCGGAGATCAGTTCCTTGCTGCCCAGGCGAAACTTTCCGGTGCGCGTTCCCGGCTCGAAGAAAGCAGCGGGACTCAGATAAGTCCAATCAATCTCAGAGGCGCGAAGAACCTTGAGTGCCTTCTCGTGCGAGGTCGCAATCGGAATCCACGCCTCCGGCAGGTGCCCCGACGCGTTCAGCGTGACTCCCGGCGCAACCTCCAGCGAGCCGGCACCGCCCACCATCAGCAGACGAATCTTGCCCGCCTTCTTGACTGCGGCAACCAGCCTCTCGGTCACGCCGATCAGAGCGTCCGTATCGTCCTGCGGCGGAGCGTAAGCGCTGATGACGGCGTCGGCCCCGGCGATGATCGAGGCGATCGTATCGACGTCGCTCAGATCGTCCTGCTTGGCGGCGACCGTCGATGGCAGCTTGGCAATGTTGCGCGCCACGGCAGTCACCGAGTGTCCGCGCGAGAGAAGTTCTGTCAGAATGCGGCTTCCGCTGTTGCCGGTAGCTCCGTAAAGAATAACGTTCATGGTCGAATCTCCTTTTTTGGTAATGCTGCTTGCGATATGGGATGATCTGCCGCACCTCTTCGATGCGCCTGCATTCCGTCGAGCAATTCCAGCCTAGCGCAGTTACTTACTTTACGAAAGTACATACCTTGAAGTAAGCTACACTCATGAGTGGAAGTAATGCCGTATCCAGTGAAGTTATCGCATCAAAAAAAGTTTCCCGGCGCAAGGGCGATCTCTACTCCGCGCAGTGTCCGTCGCGCGGTGTGCTGGATCATGTAACCAGCCGATGGGGCACCCTGGTGCTGATCCTGCTGCTGGACGGAACGCACCGCTTCAGCGAGTTGCGCCGCAAGGTGGAGGGAATGAGCGAGAAGATGCTCGCCCAGACGCTACAGGCGCTGGAGGCCGACGGCTTTGTCCTGCGCAAGGCCTACGCCGTCATCCCGCCGAAGGTCGAGTACAGCCTCACCGCGATGGGCCGCGAAGTTACCGAACGGGTCAAGATGCTCGCAACCTGGATCGAGCAGAACCTGCCGCGCGTCTCGCAGGCCCGGGCAAAACTCGGTCGAGAGTAACCCGTTCAACCCATTTCCGCCTCATAATCCGACATCGCGAAGTCGAGATGCCGCATCACGCGGTAGACTGGTGGTAGCGAATCTCAAACTACAGGAGCAACGATGCCTCTCTCTGGCGAAGCAATCCGAACCATGAACTACGTGGACGACATCTCCGTAACTCTGCGCCGCATCCTCACCGTCCTGCCGTCGTTGACCGACGAGGAGCGCAAGCGCGTAGCCGACCACATCAAGGGCGCAGAACCCAGCTACGAGAGCATGATTCAGGCCCTGCAAACCAAGAAGTAGAGCATCTTCGGAATTACTGTAGATCGCGTTGTTTGTCATTCCATAGCGTCTATTGTTTGTCATTCCGTAGCGGAGCGAAGGAATCTGCTGTTGCTCGCCTCACGACGGCCTACGTCATTATCGAAAATGCTCTCGTCGGACGGCACCATCAGGCGGAACCTCATGGAGCCTGAATAAACCGATCCCCGCGATGCTGGCTGGCGAACTCCTGCGAAAGCTTGCAGGAGTTCAGCCTTCCGCTCTCGTAAAGTTTGACCCCCTCACCCATCCCATCGCCAAGCAGCCCACCGCTGCGACACGGAACCCCCTGCACAATCTGGTCTCCGGCCAGCCAGCACTGCTTCAGCTTGCCGCTGGGATAGAACGTCGTCATCGCACCCTCCCCCGGACCGAGCAGCCCTCCGCCCCGGCAATTGCTTCCTGCAATCACCGTATCGCTATTCAGCATGGCGTACTTCGGCCCACCCTCCGGCAGCAGAACGATGATCGACAGCGCAGGAATCTTCGCCTCGCCAAACACCGTCTCGCGCGAGACGCTGCACCGCTCCAACCGCCCATCCGCGTAGAACCACGCATAGCCCTTGGCGCAGGGGTATCCCTGAATCACGGTGTCCTGCCGCAGCATACTCCGATGCGTCGCAGGCCGACTCTGCGCCCAGCCAGCCGGGATCAGCACAAGAAGAACAGAAACCAGCCGAAGCAGCACCTTCATCGCAATCACCCCTTCGAGCAGAGACTGACCATGGACGTAATGCTACGCTCTATTGTCATTCTGAGCGAAGCGAAGAATCCCCGCATTCCGCTCGTGCCGCAACACTCCACTCCATTAGTGAAAATTTTCTAAGAACCTGTTTAATAGCTACAGAAGTCAATAGTCCTAAGCAAGTTTGATGACACCCCTAAGCTGTTGTTTATGTCTCTGAGATAGGTCAGGGCTTTAGCCCGGACACCAAAATCGACTCAGGAACAAGGGCTTTAGCCCCCGTTCGGCCATGCATAGCGGAATTTAGAGATCCGTCGAGTTTTTAGACAGATCTAAAGACAGAACAATCTTGTATTATCCGTGTCAATCCGTGGTCGCTTCTGCGTTTCGATGCGGAGGCAGAACTGGCTACCACTTAATCTACTCGCTCTTTTTGCGCAGCGCGGTCAACTGCGGATGCAGCAGTTTTGCCGTCAGCGACCTCGTCAGAGCGTCCACCGCAGCCTGCTGCTCCGGCGTCATGGTCACCAGATGCTTGGCCGCGCGCGCCATCTCGGCTTTGCGCAGAGCCTCGGCGTTCTGTTGTAGCGCAACAATCGCCGGAACCGCTTCGCGCAAATCCAGCCGTTCCTGATACAGTTCAACCTCGCGGCTCACAATGCTCTCTGCGGCAGCCGATTCGCGACTGCGGTCGGCCAAGTGCGCTGCGGCCACCTGCTGTAGGTCGTCGATGTCGTAGACGAAGCAGCCTTCCACCTCATTCATCTTCGGGTCAACGTCGCGCGGCACGGCAATGTCGATGAAGAACATCGGACGATTGCGGCGCCGTTCCAGAAACCGTTGCCCATGCGCTCGCTCGAAGATCGGCTGCGCGGAGCCGGTCGAGGTCAGCACAATGTCGGCGCGGTCGGCCTGTTCGTACAGCCGCTCGAACGGAATCACCTCGGTCGAGCAGTGAATCGCCTCTGGATTGCCCGCAAGCTGCACCGAGATGTGTTCGGCAATCTGTCCGGCAATCATCGCCGCCCGCTCCTCGGTCCGGTTGCAGACCAGAATCGACGTCGCTCCCTGCTGGATCAGGTGCCGCGCCGCCAGTTCGGACATCTTCCCCGCGCCGACGATCAGCACCGTCTTCCCCTGCAAACTGCCGAAGATTTTGCGCGCCAGATCCACCGCTACCGAGGCAATCGAGACCGACGAACTGCCGATCTGCGTCTCCGTGCGCACCCGCTTGGCCACCGAGAACGCCCGTTGCAGCAGCGGTTCCAGCGCCGTCGAGACCGCCCCAACCTCGCGCGCAACGGTATACGACTCCTTCACCTGACCCAGAATCTGCGGCTCGCCCACCACCATCGAGTCCAGCGAACTGGCCACGCGGAACAGATGCCGCACCGCCTCGCGTCCGCGAAACTCATACAGATGCGGCTCCACCGTCGCCTCTGAGACGGCGAAGTATTCGTGCAGAAAACGCAGCAGGCCGTGCGTATTCGCCCCCTCCAGCCGATCCTGATAGGTCACAAACTCCACGCGATTGCAGGTCGATAGAATCATTCCCTCGCGAATCCCCGACTGCTGCGCCAGCGTCCGCGTTGCATCGGCCAGCCGCGCCGCCGAGATCGCCAGCCGCTCGCGCACCTCAATCGGAGCCGTCGTGTGGTTCACCCCGATCAGCACCAACGATCCCGAGGCACACTCCCGCGCCGCCGCCGTCTCCGAGGCTGGAGGAACAATCGTCAATCGCTGGCCGGGTCGCTGTGTCGATTGGCTCATGGCGTTGTAAACCTGTGTACCGCGGAAAATTGGTTGGCCGCCCACACAAACAGAACGCACAGAAAGACCAGACTGGAGAGATAAACCGCCCGCCGCCCGCGCAGTCCCGAGGCGCGTCGAACCACGATCATCGCAACGTATGCGATCCACATGGCGAAGGTCAGCAGAATCTTGGGATCGCCAAAGTACTTCGCGCCGTACTGCGCCTGCGCAATCACCGAGCCGATCAGCAGCCCCGCCGTCATGCACGGCAGGCCAAACAGCAACATCTTCAGCGCAATCTGGTCGATCGTCTCCAGCGGAGTATCCAGCGGCGACAGCCAGCCCTCGCGCGCCGACTTCGACTTCAGCCGTCGCTCCTGTATCAAATAGAGCAGCGACGCCAGCAGCGAGACCACCAGAGCAGCATAGGCCGCCAGCAATAGAACAATATGCAGAAAGACCCACCATGTGCGGATCGGAGCCGAGAAATTCTCCTCGCCGGGACGAAAGGCCGCCAGCGTAGCCAGCAGAAACACAATCGGCAGCACAAAGATTCCCAGCGAGACGCTGCGATACCGCGCATAGATCAGCAGAAACGCCAGCGCCAGAATCAGCGCCAACAGCGACTGCACCTCATGCGCCTCCACCGGCAGCCGATGGTGCGCCGCATCCAGCATCTCCGTCAGCGACACGAAGTGGAAGAAGGCCGCAGCAATCGTCGCCGGCACAGCAATATGTCGCCAGCGCGGACGGTCATACAGCGCCGCCGGCAGCACGGCCAGCGCCGCCACGCCGTACAACAACACCGCAAATCGAAGCCAGATCAGAGTCATAGTGCCAACTTGCAGTATATCCGCCTCACCGTAGTTCTTGAAATCCTGATCCAACCAATAAAATCGGTGCCCCATCCATCGCGCCCTTGTCTCTTGCGATGGGTGGGATGAGCACAGCTCGCACCACCAGCCTTTGTCTATGTATTTTGCCGGTTACCCCATCTCCGCGACGGTCGTACAGCATTTTAGGAATTGCTATAAACAACCTGTTTGTCATTCCGCAGCGCATTATTTGTCATTCCGCAGCGAAGCGGAGGAATCTGCTTTTTCTCGTTGCAGCATGGTCTACACCTTTGCCTAAAATGCTCTAATATTTCTGCGGATTTACCGGAAAAAACGCATGTCAAGCCTCGGCGTTCCAGCATTGCAGAATAACACTCATTGCATCAACTACTTAGCGCAGAAAAACAGTTGGCAGTTTAGTTATCTCCCGAAGCGTAAAATTAAGGTAGTAGATCAAAGCAAGGCCCGACGAGTTTCGTCGGGCCTTGCTTGATTCTGCGAAGATCGACCCCATGTTCTAAACCGGATTCGTATAGACTACTCCGTATATACGACAAAATAAACGTTTATTAATCATAAACATAGGTATATACCATGGGGGGTGTACCCCGCAGAACCGAACGGACGCAGCGGCCATCGGCAGGAACGCGAATGCGATAACTGCCCCGAGTGCGGTATTCTGGCCACTCGGCTATGGCAAACGATACAACCCGCGAAGAAGCGATGCAGACCCCCGTCATGCGACAGTACTTCGCCGCCAAGGAGGCGCATCCCGACTGCCTCATGTTCTGCCGCATCGGCGACTTCTACGAACTCTTCTATGAGGACGCCATCGTCGCCGCGCGCGAGCTACAGCTCACCCTGACCGCCCGCGACCGCGAGAAAAAGCAGCCCATGTGCGGCGTCCCCTACCACGCCGCCGAGCAGTACATTCAGCGACTCCTGCGCAAGGGCTACCGCGTCGCCCTCTGCGAGCAGATGGAAGACCCCAAGCTGACGAAGAAGATCGTCCGCCGCGAGGTCACCCGCGTCCTCACTCCCGGAACGGTCGTCGACGCCGCGCTCGGAGCCGAGCAGAGCAACTGGCTCGTCAGCCTAGCCGCCCGAGGAACCGGAGCGCAAGCCATCATCGGCCTGGCCCTGCTCGACCTCTCCACCGGAGAGTTTCGCGCCACCGAGTTCTCCGGCCCCACCGCCTGGTCGCAGCTCGCCGACGAGCTTGGCCGCCTCCGCCCCGCCGAGTTGCTCTTCGCCGAGAACGGGATCGGACTCAGCGGCAGCTCGACCGGCCTGCTTCCCACCTTGCGCGACGAGCCCGCCAAGGACGACGAAAGTGCAGCCAACGACGACGACCCAGTCTTCGAGGGCGTCCGCACCAAGACCGCGCTGGAAGACTGGATCTTCATCGCCGAGTACGCCGTGCCCCTGCTGCGCAAGCAACTCGCCGTCCACTCGCTCGACGGCATGGGACTCAGCGGCCACGAGACCGCCTCGGTCGCCGCCGGAGCCCTCGTCCATTACTTACAGAAGACCATGCAGGGCGGGCTGGAACATATTGACGCAATACGCTTTTACGCGCGCGAAGAATGCCTCGTGCTGGACTCCGTCAGCGTTCGCAATCTGGAGCTGGTCGAGCCGCTCTTCTCCGGCGAGTCCGTGCAAACCACACTCTTCTACACCCTCGACGCCTGCTCCACGCCGATGGGAAAACGCCTCCTCCGCGCCACGCTCCTGCGCCCTGCCAGCGACCTCGCCGAGATCGAAGCCCGCCTCGAAGCAGTCGCCGAAGCCGTCTCCAACCTACGAGCCCGCGAAGGACTCCGACGCGCCATGGACGGAATCCTCGACCTCGAACGCCTCCTCGGACGCGTAGCTCTGGACTCCGCCGGCCCCCGCGAGGTGATCGCCCTCGCTGCAACCCTCGGCTGCCTGCCCGCCCTGCGCGACGCGGTCGGTCAGCTCAGCTCCAGCCGTTGGCGAGAGCTAGGCGCAGCCCAGTCTTCCACAGAGATTTCCACAGGATTTGATGCGCTGGAAGACCTCCACGAGATGATCGTCAAAGCCATCGTCGACGAGCCTCCCGTCACCTTCAACGACGGCGGCGTTATCCGCCCCGGAGTCGATGCCGAACTCGACGAACTTCGCGAGTTGGGCCGATCCGGTCGTCAGGCGCTGGCCGCCATCGAGGAGCGCGAACGCCAACGCACCGGCATCAGCAGCCTCAAGATAAGGTTCAACTCCGTCTTTGGGTATTATCTGGAAGTTACTAAGGCTAATAGTAGATCAGTCCCGGCAGACTACGAACGCAAGCAGACCTTAGTCAACGCCGAACGATTCACCACGCCTGAGCTGAAGGAGTATGAATCCAAGATTCTTACCGCGCAGGAGCGCTCCGGCGAGATCGAGCGACGCATCTTCGCCGAGCTGCGCCGTCAGTTGCTGGATGCCGCAGGCCGCATCCGCGAGACCGCCCGTCGCGTCGCCGAGATTGATTTACTGACGAGTTTTGCACACCTCGCCGCCCTGCGCGGTTGGGTTCGCCCGCAGGTCGACAACTCCGGCGCGCTGGAGTTCGTCGCCGCCCGCCATCCTGTTGTCGAGCGGCGCATGGAAGAGTCCGGTGCGGGCCGATTCATCCCCAACTCGATCTCGCTGGGGGCCTGGCTTGGTGATAATTCCACGGAGCGAGAAAGCTCATCTATAGCTTTAATTACCGGCCCTAACATGGGCGGTAAAAGCACTTATCTTCGACAGGCAGCGCTTCTGGTTGTCATGGCTCAGTCCGGCTGCTTCGTCCCGGCCGAACGAATGCGCCTCGGTCTGGTTGACCGCATCTACACCCGCATTGGAGCCAGCGACAACGTCGCGCGTGGCCGTTCCACCTTCATGGTGGAGATGACCGAGACCGCTGCAATTCTCAACACAGCGACCTCGCGCAGTCTTGTACTGCTAGATGAGATGGGCCGTGGAACTGCAACATACGACGGACTTTCTCTCGCATGGGCGACGGTCGAACACCTCCACGAAAAGATCGGTGCGCGTACTTTGTTCGCCACTCACTACCACGAACTGACTCTGCTTGCCGACCGTCTGAACCGCCTAAAGAACCTGCGCGTCACGGTCAAGGAGTCTGCTTCGGGTATCGTCTTTTTGCACACGGTCGAGACCGGCGCGGCCAGCAAGAGCTATGGAATCGAAGTCGCGCGCCTCGCCGGACTTCCTATCGGAGTCATCTCTCGCGCCCGCGAGGTTCTCAAGCTGCACGAGCGAGCGGAGACGCAGCAGGTTGGCGCGGCGTTGACCCGCAGCACTGGAGAGAAGGCCGCGCCGTCGCTACAGATGACGATGTTTACACCCTTATCGCAGAGGATTATAGATCGCCTGCAAGAAATTGATTTAGATGGAATTACTCCGCGCGATGCGTTAAATCTTTTAGCCGAGCTACAGAGCGAATTAGGAGCTGGTTCATGATTCCAATCTCCAAGCCGCGCTCCATGATCGTCGCCGGAGTCATGAGTGGAACCTCGGCGGACGGAGTCGATGTCGCCCTCTTCCGCATCGCACCGGGCCTACGCAAAGACGATTCACCACGCATCAAGCTACTTGGCCTTTTGGAGACAAAGTACCCCAAAGCGGTGCGAGCAGAGCTTCTCCGCATAATGGAGGGCCAGCCCACCACGGCGACCAAGATCAGTCGTCTCAACTGGCGACTTGGGGAAATCTACGCCACTTGTGTGGAAAACGCGTGCAAAACCTTCGCCGCCAAGGTCAATCTGGTGGGCTGCCACGGCCAGACCTTGCAGCATGAGCCCCGCGCCGTGCGCGTTCTCGGCGCATCCGTTCGCTCCACCTGGCAACTTGGCGAGGCGGCGGTGATCGCCGAGCGGCTGCGTTGCCCAGTGGTCAGCGACCTTCGACCGGCGGATCTGGCGGCTGGCGGTCAGGGCGCTCCGCTCGTCCCCATGCTGGACTTCTGCCTCTTCCGCTCGGCCAAGGTGAATCGTATTCTGCTGAATCTCGGCGGCATTGCGAACCTTACCGCGATCCCCGTCGCGGGTCGCCTCGACCAGCTTCTCGCCTTCGACACCGGCCCCGCCAACATGGTCGTAGACCATTGCATGGAGCAGCTCTTCGCTCGCCCCTTCGACAAAAACGGAGTGATCGCCCGCCGTGGCCGCGTCCTCCGCCCGGTCGTCGAGCGACTTCTCCGCGACCTCTTCTTCTCTGCCCCGCCGCCGAAGTCCTGCGGGCGCGAGGAGTTCGGTACCGCGTTTTCCACAGGCTTAATCGAACTCTGCCAAAGCGCTGGCGGATCGGATGCCGACATCATCGCCACGGCAACCGCACTCACCGCCGAGTCGATCCTCACCGCCTACCGCTCCTTCGTTGTGCCGCATTTTGGGAAAAGTACGTCTGCATTGCCACAAACCAAGACCGAACTATGCGTAGCCGGAGGAGGTGTACGCAACTCCTCCCTGATGGCGATGTTGCGCGACTCCTTCGCCTCCCTCGGCGTCCGCGTTCGTCCGATGGAAGAGCTTGGCGTTCCGGCACAGGCGAAGGAGGCCGTAGCCTTCGCTCTGCTTGCTTGGCTTACTTGGCACGGCCAACCCGGCAACGTTCCCGCCGCAACAGGAGCCTCGCGCCCCGTAGTACTAGGAAAGGTCTCGTTCGGATGAGAGCTACGAGCCATCCGACGAGAGCATACAACCGCAAAGGAAAAATGCGGGGATTATTCGCAGCGCTCAGAATGACAATGTCTAATTGCAGCGCGGAAACATCTGAAAGCAAGAGAGTTTATGGCGGCGCAGTCTTTTGTGGCGGCGCTAGCGTTGCGCTGGCGATGATGCTCGCAATGAGCGGCTGCCACAGCGCGCCGCGCCACACTGAGACGGAGCCAGCCTCTGCCGTGGTGATTCTGGAGAGCAGTCCGAACAACCTCGATCCGCGCCAAGGGACGGACGCGCAGTCGGAGCGGGTGGGCGGGCTGATCTTCGACGCGCTGGTCAAAAAGGACGAGCACTACAACCTGACGCCGTGGCTGGCCGAGAGCTGGGAGCAGCCCAATCCACTGACCTGGGTCTTCCACCTGCGCGACGGGGTGCGCTTTCAGGACGGTCGGCCTCTGGAGGCCGATGATGTCGTATGGACTATTGAGAGTCTGATCGAGCCAAAGCTGGCCGGGCTGATCTCGTCGAAGAGCGGAGCCTTTGCAGCGGTCGAGCGAGCCGAGGCCCGCGACCGCCTGACCGTCGTCGTCCACATGAAGCGGCCCGATGCGGGGCTTCTCTTTAATATGAGCGATGGACTCTTTGGCGTGGTGCCGCGCGGTGCAGGCAAGGAGTTCGGCCTGCATCCGGTCGGCTCGGGGCCATTCCGCTTCGTCAGCCAAGTGCAGGATAAAGAGGTTGTGTTGGAGCGGTTTCATGGTTGCTGGGCTGAGGGGATCTCGGCGACTCCCTCCCATCGCGATGAGTCCGCGATGCATGGGGCCGATCAACGGCTGGGAAAGAGGATTGAGCGGCTGCGCTTCAACGTTGTGCCGGACACGATCACCAGCGCGCTGGAGTTGCAGAAGGGTTCGGCGGACGCGGCCAGCAACGTGCTTTCGCCTGATTTGGTCTACGCGATGCGCGATGCGCCGGGGCTGGAGACGACCAGTGGTCCCGGCTCGAACGTCTGGTACATGAACTTCAACGTCGCCGATCCGGCGCTGAGCGACAAGCGGGTGCGTCAGGCAATCGCTCTGGCGATGGATCGTCCGGCGATCATCGCGGCGCTGTGGCGCGGCCACGCACGGCTGGCCGACACGCTGTTGCCGGAGGGCGACTGGGCACGGGCCGACGCGGCGGAACTGCCGCAGTACCCGCACGATCCCGCTCGTGCCGCAGCACTTCTACAGGCTGCGGGCCATCCGGCAGACCGCGACGGAGTTCGCCTCCGCCTCACGCTGAAGATCAGCACCGACGAGACAACGCGCCTACTCGCCGCCGTGCTCCAGCAGCAGCTCCGCGCGGCTGGCATTGTCCTGAAGATTCGCTCAGCGGAGTTCGGCACCTTCTACTCCGACGTCACCCACGGAGCCTTCCAGATGTACATTCTGAAGTGGATCGGCTCCAACGAAGACCCGGACATCTATCGCTACACGGCGTCTTCCACGAGCTTTCCGCCGAAGGGCGCGAATCGCGGCCACTTCGTCAACCCACGCGTAGACGAGTTGCTGGCCCGCGCGGCCACCGAGTCCGGCCCGGAGGCGCAGTCCCGTCGCCGCGCTGAGTACATCGAAGTCCAGAAGATTCTGGCCGACGAGTTGCCCACGATCCCGCTCTGGTACCCGGACAATGTTGTAGTGCATACGCGACGCTTGCAGGGAGTGGAGTCGAGCGGCGACGGCAGCTTCGACTTTCTACGCAACGCCCGCATTCGTTAGACCGGTTCGCGAATTTGTGTAGACCGTATTTATTTGTCATTCCGCAGCAAAGCGGAGGAATCTGCTTTTGCTTGTTGCTCGTTGGAATACACCATTACGGGAACCGCTCTACACGCCAATCAGCGCCACCAATCCGAGCGCATCTCCACGCCGCGCACCACTTCGCTCGGAACTCCCGGCTCCGGCGACCACAGCTTCAGCCCACCGGCCTCGGCCAGTTCCAACATCCGCAGGATCGGCTGCCTCCACGCATGAAGCGCCAGGTCGAAGAGTCCCCAGTGGATCGGCATCAGCAATCCCTGCGGCGTCTCGTCTTCTGCGGCGTTCAGTTTCTGAAAGGCTCTCGCCGCGCCATCCGGCCCCAGATGGATGGACTGCCAAAGCTCGTTCCATGCTCCGATCTCCAGCATGGTCAGGTCGAACGGCCCGTACTTTGCGCCGATCTCGGCGAATCCATCCCACCAGCCAGAATCCGCGCCGTAGAAGACCGCATGGCCCGGCGTATCTCCCGCCGAAGCCGCAGCCCCGCGCAGCACGAACGAACCCCACAGCGTCTCGAAGCGATTGAAGGCTCCGCGCCCTGAGAAGTGTCGCGAGGGAAGCGAGGTAATCTCGCAGCGCGCGCCAGATTCGCCGACAACTGCGACTGCCTCGGTCCAGTCCAGCTCCGCAATCCGCTCGGCGCTCACGCCAAGCTGCTGTAGAATCCTGCCCACTCCCAGCGACGTCACCCAGCGCGCTCGGGGCTGCAACTCTGCCAGTCGTTGCACGGTTCCCGCGCCGAGATGGTCGTAGTGATCATGCGAGATCAGCACCGCATCAAGCTGCGGCAGCTCTTCCAGCCGCATCGGTGGAGCGAAGAATCGCTTCGGCCCGGCCCACTGCACCGGCGAGGCGCGCTTGTCCCACACCGGGTCGATTAGCACCCGCACGCCGTCAATCTCAACCAGCGTTGACGAGTGGCCCATCCAGGTAATGCGCAGCCCGCTCTCCGCTGGCCTGTCGTAGATCGCAGCGTCGGTGCGAAACGGCCCCAGCGCCAGCTTCGGCACACGCTCCTCCCGGTTATTTAAATACAGCGGGATCACCTTTAAAAGTAAATTTGGCCCGCCCACCATAGTCGGAACCGGATTCAGGAACCTCCGCCCCTCCTTCTTCGCTCGCTGCAACAGACTCATAATCTCTTCGATGCCTCTCCTGATGCATAAGTCGCACACCTTCGCCGCCCAGCTATCGCGAAGCCGTCGCCTCGTCCCTATAGAACTCGGCGATCTCCGCCACGTATTTATTCTCGACCACGCGGCGCTTGAGCTTCATGCTGGGGGTCAACTCGTCCGTCTCGACGGTCCACTCGTCGGGCACCACGGCGAAGCGCTTGATCGACTCGAAGGGAGCCAGCGTAGCGTTTACCTCGTCAACGATGCGCTGATAACGCGCCACCACCTGCGGCAATGCGACCAGCGCCTTGCGATCTCCCGCCGGATAGACGACGCCCTTCACCTTGGCCCAACTCTCCAGAATCGCGAAGTTGGGCGAGATCAGCACACAGACAAACTTGTGCTTGTCTCCCACCAGCGCGGCGTTGCCCACCAGCAGACGCGCCTTCAGCTTGTTCTCAATCGGCTGCGGAGCGATCAGCTTTCCTCCGCTGGTCTTCAGCAACTCCTTCTTACGGTCGGTGATGGAGAGAAAGCCATCGGTCAGATTGCCAATGTCCCCGGTGCGAAACCACCCATCCGGCGTAAAGACCTCTGCCGTCTCCTGCGGCTTGTTCCAGTAACCGTGGAAGACCGACGGCCCCTTCACCTCCAACTCGCCGTCCTCGGCGAAGCGCACCTGCACATTCTCCAGCACCGGCCCCACCGTTCCAATGCGATGCTGCGCGGGAGTATCAAGCGCGATCAGCGGCGAAGTCTCGGTCAGCCCATAACCTTCAAAGATGCGAATCCCCACATCGGCGAACCAGCCCGCCGTATCCATCCCCAACGGCGCACCCCCCGAAACAAACAGCCGAACCCGCCCGCCAAACGCCGCGCGAATCTTGGAGAAGACCAGCTTGTTTGCTATATCCCATCTCGTCTGCGGCCAAGAGATCGAGGACACGAGAAAGACGAAGCCGAAAAAGAAAATATCCTCTACGCTCAGCTCAATTCCTCGTTGATGGTCTAAAGATTTTATGATCAGGAAGATGCGTGCAACTACCATCAACAAAATAAACTTCAACAGCATCCGAATCCATGGCTTTAGGCTTGGCGCAACTCCCGCTAGCGTCTCGGCGCGATGCTTCTCGCCCACGCCCAGCGCCCAGTTCAGAATCGCCTTCTTCACCCCATGCGACTTGCCTTCGACGGCCTGGCGAATCTTCTCATACACGCGTGGAACGGCGACAAGGATTGTCGGTCTCACCTGCTTCATCGCCACCGAAATATGCTCGAACTTCGGGCAATGGGCCAGCGTCACGTGTCTCAACATCAGTACGTAGTCCAGATGCCGCGCCGTCACATGGGAGAGCGGCAGAAACGAGATGCACAGCTCGTCCTTGCCGAATCGGAACGCCCGCGTCGAGTAGCAGAGATTGCTGGCCATGTTGCCGTGGGTCAGCATCACGCCCTTCGGCTCTCCGGTCGTTCCCGAGGTGTAGATGATCGTCGCCAGATCCTGCGGCTTGACCGCTCGCGCCCGCACATTGAAGGACGAATCGTTCGCCTGCATCGCGACCGCGTTCTCCATCAGCGAGTTGAAGCTCACCACGTCGGCCTCATCGCGATGGATGGGAGGAATCTCGTCCATCACAACGATGCGTTCCAGCGCAGGCAACTCCCCCGCCGCGCGAATCTTCTCCACCATCTCCCAGTTAGAGACGACAGCAATCTTCGCCCCAGAGTCGCGCAGCATGTAGCCGATCTGCTGCGGCGTTAGCGTCAGGTACAGCGGCACATCGACCGCTCCCAGCGCGAGAGTGGCGAAGTCCGTCACCGCCCACTCCCAGCGATTCTCGCTCAGCAGAGCCACGCGGTCGCCCTTGGCCACGCCCCACTGGATCAGCCGCGCCGCCAACGCTCGCACCCACCCATACGCCTCGGAGGAGGTGATCGGCTTCCACGGCGTCGCGATCTCGATGTCTTCGTTCGCGTCAAACCAGAGCCATAGCGTCCTATCGCCGCGTCCACAGACCTGTAGGAACGCGGCGTTGATCGTCTTCACATCCACCGACATCCAGAACTCCTCCGCCAACCGCCGCCCAATTCAATCCTTCGAATCAGGTCCATCGGGCAAACTCCCCGCCTGAGTACGATACACCAAACACCGCGCCGCCCTCGTCTTCCCTCTACTGCGCAAAAGACGAATCAGGCCTTGTTGACCGCAGGAGAATTGGCGGGGTCGGCGTGGTTCATCAGCAGCATATTGGTCGGATCGGTGCCCAGAGGAATACCGTTCTCCTCGAAGCTCTGCAGGATGCGCCGACGCAACTCGCGCAGGATCGCGTCCTTCTGATTGATCGCCACGCGGATGCTGACCGGATAGCTGACCACGCGCCCCATGATCGCGTCGATGCCGGGTATGACGGGATCGGCGACCGCGATGCTCTGAAAGGCGGGATCGTTGCGCACCTCCATCGCCGTCGCGCGCAGCAGGTCGAGGACGCGGTCGGGATCGGACGTCGCGTCAACTGAAACGCTCATCGTAGCAACGGAAAAATCGCGCGACAGGTTGGCGACGGCCGTCACCTGCGAGTTGGGAATGAAGTAAACGCAACCGTCGGCGTCGCGCAGCGTGGTCACGCGCAGCGTCAGGTTCTCCACCGTGCCCGAGACCCCGTCCAGCTTGACGTTCTCGCCGACGTTGTACTGGTTCTCGATCAGGATGAAGATGCCGTTGATGATGTCCTTGAAGAGCGACTGCGCGCCCAGTCCAATGCCCACGCCGACCACACTGGCCGATGCAAGAACTCCGGTAACCGCCGCCGGAGCGTGAATAGCAGAGAGGGTGTGCAACAGCACAACGAATCCGATGATGCTGTACGACGTGGCTCGAATGACCGTGGCAAGAGTGCGAATCTCAGAGGCGCGCTGCGGATTCGTCGCAGAATGCTGGTCGGCCAGACGGTTCATGCGGTTGATAAAGAAGATGACGATGCGAACGAAGATCAGAGCGAGAAGAAGAATAAAGAGCAGTTGCGGCAACTCGTCATTCACAAAGACAAGCGCTTTGTGGTGCCAGAGATGAACGAAATTGCGCAGGCTGGCGTCGTCTTGCGAGATGTCGACAATGTTCTTCGGAACGGCTGGTGCATTAGAAAAAAACATGATGGAAGCGTCTCCAAATTTTCCTGACGACTCTGATTTTAGACCGAACGAATTACCCTGCTTTTTCGGTCAGCTCGGCCCAACGCGCGTAAAGCTCGTCGGCGACGGCCTGCGCCTGCTCCATCTCTTGCAGTGCGGCGGTCAAGGCCTCGGCGTTGGTCGCAACGCTGGGGTCGTCGAGTAGATCGCGCGCCGCATTCAATCGCTCCTCTGCCTGATCGACGCGCTGCTCAATTGTGGCGTACTCGCGCGCCTCCAGGTACGACAGCTTCTTCTTGCCCGATTTGTTGGACTGCCCCGCTGCCTGCGCGGGCGTCGCCGTTGCGTCGGACGAGCTGCCATCGCTGTTGGCCGAGCCTTGCTCGCGCTGCCACTGCTCCCACTGCGAGTAGTCGGCGAAGGTCTGCGCATTGCCCAGACCGTCCAACCCAAGCACAATCGTAGAGACGCGGTCGAGCATGTAGCGATCATGCGTCACCAGAATCAGCGCGCCGGTGTACTCCAGCAGCGACTCTTCGAGAATCTCCAGCGTAGCAATGTCAAGGTCGTTGGTCGGCTCGTCCAGCAGTAACAGATCCGCCGGCTCCAGCATTAGCTTGGCAATCAGCACACGCGCGCGTTCGCCACCGCTGAGCCGTTCGACCGGCTGGTTGAGCTGCTCGCTGGTAAACAAAAACTTCGTTGCGTAACTGGCCACATGCACCACGCGTCCCTGATAGACCACCGAGTCGGAGTCCGGCGCAAGAGCGCGACGCAGTGTCACGCCCTCTTCCAACTCGCGCATCTGCGAGAAGTAGACGATCTTCAACGACGCCGCTTTTTTGATCGAGCCAGCGGTCGGCTCCAACTCTCCGGTCAGCAAGCGCAGCAGCGTCGTCTTGCCGCTGCCGTTCGGCCCGACCAGACCAACGCGCATTCCGTTGGTGACGAGAAAGTTTAGTCCCTCAACTATTTTCTTCTCGCTCACGCCTTCGCCAAAACTGAGCGCGAGGTCTTCAAACTCCACCAGCCGCTTGGTCTGGCGATCGGTCGCGGAGAAATCAATACCCGCGGTCGAGGTCTGCACTCGCTGATTCACATCGCGCAACTGGCCAATCAGATCCTGCGCGTTGTCGATGCGCGCCTTGGCCTTGGTCGAGCGCGCCTTGGGCCCGCGACGCAGCCATTCGACCTCAATCTTCACGCGATTCTTCAGCGCGTCCTGTAGCTTGGATTGCGCCTCCATATAAGCCTGCTTGCCCTCGATAAACTTCGAGTAGCTTCCCTTTACGCGCAGCAATCCATCGGCATAAACGCGGTTCAACTCGACGATCTCGGTGGCAACATTCTCCAGAAAGTAGCGATCGTGGCTGACCATGACGCAGGCAAAGTTGGCCTGATTCAGCAGCTCTTCGAGCCACGCTATTCCGGCTAGATCCAGATGGTTCGTCGGCTCATCGAGCAGTAACACATCGGGATGCGTGACCACAGCCTCGGCAATCGCCAGCCGCTTGCGCCAGCCGCCGGAAAGCGTCGCCGCCTCCGCCGCAAGGTCGGGAAAGCCCGTGCGCCCGCCCGTCTCGCGCAGGCGACCTTCGTGCTCGGTCTCGGCAACGCCGGTGCGGACAAGCGCGGCCTCAAGCACTTGGCGAACCGTAATGCCCGGCGCAAAGGTCGATTCCTGCAACACATAAGCGATGCGCGCCCGCTTGCGCGTAGCCACATCGCCGGAGTCGGCATCTTGTTCGCCCGCCAACACGGCGAGCAGCGTGGACTTGCCAGCACCGTTCGGCCCGATCAGGCCGATGCGGTCGCCATCAGAGACGGGAAAGCTAATGTTATCAAACAGCGGCACAGCGCCGAATCGCTTGGATAGACCCTGCGCATTAAGGATTGGAGGCATTGCTCCAGTTTACCTTGAACGCAAAAACTTAACACCGATCCACACCGATTGCACCGATCAAAGACAGAGGATGATCTTTGCGCGGGGCCTTTTCTCTATTGCTATAAAGGACTAAGGCTTGTCATCCTGAACGAAGTGATGGATCCCCGCATTTCGCTCACTTTGAGAAGGTCTATACCATTGGCCAAAACGCTCTAATCGGCGCTCATCGGTGTAGATCGGCGGTAAGCCTTTTGCCTGTGCCATTAGTCGAGATCGAAGTCGCGCAGAGGGCGGTCGGTCAGCGGCGTTTCTTTGGCCTTCTTCACCGCTTCGGCGAACTTCTTGGCTAGCACATCATCCTTATTCTTCTGCGCGTCGACGGACTGGGCGAAGAGAGATTCGCGGCGCGCGTCGGCCTCGCGCAACGCTCGTGCGGCGTCGCCGAAGTCCTCAAACATGCGCTTGCGCGGCGCGGGCGTGTGGCTAATAATGGCGCGCGAACCCGGATCGATCTTCAGCATCGCTCCGCAGTCGGGACAACTTACTTCAAACGCTTCGTCGCTCAGGCCCATCGTGATTCACCTCGTCGCAACCATTCTAAGACAGTTGCGAGGCGTACGACAGCGGTGTCAAAACCGAATGACCTGATGGCCGGGACATTGACTGGCAGCCTCTTCGACCAGTCGCGCGATAAAGCCCGAACTGTCGCCGTGCGCCGTCTCCCATGCGGCCACAAACCATACGCCGGCCAACAGCCGTTCCTGCGGGTGAGCGTGGGGGAAGAGGTGCAGTGTGATGGCCTCGGCGTGTTTGCGCAGGCTGGTCTCTTTGTGCAGCTCGAAGGTAGCGGCGAGGCGGCGCAGGCGGTTCATCTGGTAGCGCATCTTCGAGGCTGAGACCGTAGCCGAGCGGCCCAGGCTCTCATCCAATCCGCCAAGATACTGCTGCGCGGCAGCGAGCGCATCTTCGAGCGCATTGCCAGTCTCGGCGAGGCTGCGCTTAGTCTCAATGGGCATGGCGCGCGCGGCGAGGCGCTGGGCAAGCTCCTCGGTCGAGCGCATTGCGTCGGGCAAAGCAACCTCGTGCTGCGCCATGATTTCGCCGATGGCAGGCTCGATGAGCGTGGCTGTCAGGCGCGGCAGAATCGGCGTGATGCGGTCCAGAATGCGCTGGTACAGCACGGCGCTCTGCGCGAAGTAGGCGACCTCGGCAGGCCCGCCGACGTAGGCCGTCGTGGGCAGAATTGTGTCCTGAAAGACAGGGCGCAGCAGCGCATTGGGGCTGATTCGCTCCGGCGCAGCATCAAGAATCGCCAGCAGTTCGTCGGTCGAATAAGACTTCGTCGAACTTCCTGCCCCGGCCTTCCACGAGCCGTCTTCCGCGCGGCGCAAGGGTTCGCGATGCGGCGCGCCATTGATCTCGCTGACCAGAAACAGCAGCGAAGCTCCCGGTTTGACTAGCACCTGCGCGTGATAGCCTGAGGCTTCCAACTCCGCCGTACGCGCCAGCAAAGCCGACTCCAACTCTTCGGCGTGTTTAATGGCGAAGCGCAGCGTTGACGCTCCCAGCGCGTGAAACTCACGGCCCGCAGCGTCCATCACTATGAGTCCCTGCTCGGCGAAGAGGCGCGCCATCAGCCGCGCAAATCCGCGGGCAAAGGTTGGCGCATAGCCCTCGCGCGGCGCATAGCACTCACGAAGCAACTCGCTGATGGGCGCATAGTGCAGCAGCTCGCTGGCCTCGTCGAGCAGCGCGTTGATGCTGGCATCAATGGCGATGTTGCCGACCGGCGCGGCGTGAGACTTCGCGCCAAGACGCAGCGTTTCCACCGCACTCTTCGAGAGCAACGCAACCTGATCGATCTCCGCGAGGTCGTGATCCTCCGTCGCCAGCCAGAAGATGGGGACGTGTTCGACGCCGGTTGCGGCGGTCGCCTGCTTTGCTCGCGCAATCGCGGTGGCGGCCTTCAACAGCGTAAGCAGCGGCCCTCCGAAGAGTCCAACCTGCTGGCCCGTGACGACGGCTCGTGCTCCTGCGCGCAGCTTCTCAATGTTGGCGAACGCCGCCGAACCTGCGCCGAACGCATGGCTCTGAGCCTGCAACGCGTCGGCCAGCGCGCCGGAGTGAACGCGAGCGGCGGGCTGACTCATCCACGCATGGCCACGCGGTTCGGCTCCGAACCACTCGCGGATCGGCGATGGGGCTGCGCTCTCGCCCATAGCGAGAAAGTCGCGGAAGAGCTTCGTGGTGTGCGGCAGCGTTGCAATGGGGTAACACTCGGTACTCATCAAACTCCTCAAACGGGCTGCGATATTTTTTCGCGCCAGCTTCCATGTTAGCTTGCCTGCACACAGCGAGGCGCACACCTCTCCCCGTGGCAGGAGAGGTTCCTTGGATTTGATGCGGTATTTGCAGCCCCGATGCAGGATGGTACCGTAGACTAATGGCCGCTATTGTGAAGAAGACACCGTCCGCACCCGCCTCCCCTGTTCAGCCCGTTGCCAAGAAAGCTGCTGTGAAGAAGCCCATCGCGAAGAAATCTGCGGTGAAGAAAGTCGTTGCGAAGAAGACTGTTGCGACAAAGGCTGCGGCAAAGTCGACTGCTGCGAAGCGATCCGGCAAGGCGAAGCTGGTCTCGTCGAAGCTGGTGTTCAAGGGGAAGGTCTTCAACGTCTTCAACGACACGATTATTGAGCCGGGAGGATACAAGAACTCGCGCGACGTGATCCGCCACAACGGTTCGGTGGTGATGATGGCGGTCGATGAATCAACCAATCCAGCCGATCCCGACATCATCCTGGAGCGGCAGTATCGCCACGCCGCCGGACAGTTTCTGCTGGAGCTTCCGGCGGGAAGCCGCGAACCCAACGAGGCTCCGCTGGCCGCCGCCAAGCGCGAACTGATCGAGGAGACAGGCTTCCGCGCCAAGCGCTGGACGATGCTGCTGCGCTACTTCGCCAGCCCCGGATTCCTCGGCGAGTGGATGCAGATCTATCTGGCCCGCGACCTTCGCGCCGGGGCCGCATCGCCTGAGATGGACGAGCAGATCGAGATCGTACGCATGCCTCTCTCTCAGGTAATGAAGCTGATCGCCGAAGGCAAGATCCACGACGGCAAGACGCTGATCGGCCTATCGCTTTACGACGCCGCCCGCCGCGCCGGACGGCTGTAGCGTTAGCGGGGGGCGAGTTGCTTGGGGGTCAGCGTGGTGGCGATCTCTTCGGCGACTTCGGCGGCGGGTTCTAGCGCGTCGAGGTCTTCGTCGGTGAAGCTGTCGCCGAGGCCACCGAAGCGACGCTCGCGCTGCTGGTAGTTCTGGATGGCTTCTAACAGGTGGACGCCGCGAAAGTCCGGCCAGAGGCGGTCGGTGATGAAGATCTCCGAATACGCGATCTGCCAGAGCAGGAAGTTCGAGATGCGCTGCTCGCCCGAGGTGCGGATGACCAGATCGGGGTCAGGCATGTGCGCGGTGTAGAGAGCGTTGGTGATGTGGTGCTCGTCGAGGCGAGCCTCGATGCCATCAACTTGCAGAAGGTCTTCAAGCGAGCAGCCGCGCTGGTGCGCCTCGGCGATCAGGTCGCGGAGAATCGAGCGCGTTGCATCAACAATCTCCGAGCGCGAGCCGTAGTTCAGCGCCAGAGTCAGCGTCGTTCCGGTGTTCTTCGCCGTGGACTCCGTGGCCCACTGCATCGTCTCCTGAACCTCGCTGGGCAGCTCGCAGATGCGCCCGATGTACTCCATGCGGACGTTGTTGTCGTTCATTCGCTTGACGTTGCCGACCAGATAGTTGCGCAGCAACTTCATCAGGAAGTTGACCTCGGACTTGGGTCGGCGCAGGTTGTTTTCCAGCGAGAAGGCGTAGAGCGTGATGAAGGGTAGGTTGATGCGCGAGGCCGTCTCAACGACGAACTGCACACTCTCTGCTCCCTGCTGATGGCCGAGAAACCGCTTCAGAGCGCGTTTTCCCGCCCAGCGACCGTTGCCGTCCATGATGATAGCAACATGCTGGGGGATCTTGGCGGGGTCAAGCTGACGGTATATCGCCGCCTCCTCCGCCGTGAGCTCGTCGAGGCGGGAGCAGGGTTCGAAAACCGGCCTGAATGTGGATGCGCGCAAGCGGAAACGTCCTCGCAGGGTATAAATCTAGCATACGCCCATAGAGGCGAAATGAATCGCACTCCGGCGCGCAGACTTTCTCTGTGCGCCGGAGTCTACGCGGTTTTGCGGTGGCCGGCGGCTAGCTCGCGAACGTGGTTGAGAAAGATCGAGCGCTGTAGCTCGCTGAGTTGCGAGGTGTAGGCTGCGATCTCGGCAAGAAACGGGTCGGCGGTGAGTACGGCGGTCTCGTCGGAGTGGCGCGTGTTGGCGTCGCGCAGAAGCGCGCTGATGTCCACCTTCAAGGCCTTGGCGAGACGGTCGAGCGAACCTAGCGTGGGCATCGCCTTGCCATTCTCGATCTTCGAGATGTAGGTGCGTGGAACTCCCATGCGCGCGGCGAGCTGGCGTTGCGAGAGGCTGCGCACGTGGCGCAGATCGCGCACCGCAGTGGCTACCTGAATAGTGCCATCTTTTTCCGGCAGATCGGGGACGAGAGCGATGGGAGCCGGTTCCGGCTCGGCAACCGCAACTTCAAGACACTGGTGGCAGCGCCTACAGAGAGCGCTGGCTGTACGGAATTGCACCAGGTTGCAGTGGTCGCAACGAAGCACCTCCCGTTGTTCGACGGACGCCATCATGGTTGCCATAAATTTTAGTTGCGGGCGGACCCAGAGCAAGGACCGCAACGAACACGTCCGATAACGGAGATGCACGATGCACCTAGATTGACACCGGGTATCGACGAAGTCAAGGGGTACTGCCTAAGATTCCCGAAGATAAAAGGGGGAAAACCGAGGTAGAACCTTAGTGGTAAACATGCGTGCATTAGATTCGCGTGCAGATTTGCTGATAGAGACAGCTCCTCCTGCCTTCATTTCTGCGCCATTCTGACTTCGCGACATTAGCCAAAGAAAGGAATCGCACACAAGCTGTAACATTGTTATTGTCCGTGTAAAAGCGCTTTAGCTAAGGGCGTAGAACGTTGCGCCGCCAGCAAAATACGGGAATTCTTCGCTGCGCTCAGAATGACAATCTCTTTGGGTTCAGAATCACAATTCATTCTTGGTCTACATCAGTTATGAAAAGGCTATAATCCGTGGTCGACGTTTACTCCTTGATGCCTGAACGCCAGAAAAATCGCAGTCTCGGCTTCCTGTCCTGCGCCCTCGCCAGTTCGCTGTGGGGATGCGGCTTTTATTTTGGCAAAATTGCGCTGGTTGAGATGAACGTCGGCGCAATGATCCTGTGCCGCTTTCTGTTCGCGACGCTTGCGCTGACTCCTCTTCTGCTGACCCACTGGCGCAACTTCCGCAGCACGCGCTTTAGTCGGCAGGACTGGAGCCTTCTGCTGATCTCGTCTTTTCTTGGCATTCCGCTACTGTTTTTCATTCAGTTCTCCGGGCTGTCGCATACCACCGTCTCGCACGCCTCGCTGATGGTGGGAGCGATGCCTGTGCTACTGGCCGTCGCCGCTGCTCTGTTCGCACACGAGCGGATGAACCGAAGCGGCTGGCTGGCGCTCTCGCTCTCCACCCTGGGAGCGATGCTGATCGCCCTTGGCGCGCGCCACGCAAGCGGCGCAAACCAGCCGACGCTGTACGGCGACCTGCTCGTCCTGTTCTCGCTGCTGATCGGGATGGTCTGGATTCTGCTCAACCAGCGACTACTGCGGCATCACAGCACGGTCGTCGTGACCACCTACGGCATTGTGTGCGGCACAGCGATGCTGTTTGCGCTGGTCCTTCTGCTTAATGGACCGCCTCATCTGGCTCATCTTTCGCTGCGGGTGTGGCTTGCGCTGGCGGCCAGCGGGCTGTTCTGCACCGCCTCCACCACGCTGCTGTGGAACTGGGGAATTACGCAGATTCCCGCATCGCAGGCCGGAGTTCTGCTCAACATGGAGCCGTTGGCTGGCTCGCTGCTCGGCGTCTTTCTGCTGCACGAGAGCCTCGGCCCCAGCGCACGAACTGGAGGGGGGATGATCCTCTTTGCCGCCGTGCTTATCTCCACCCGTGGCCACATGCACAGCAGCGAACCGCTTCCCGTTGTCTAGCGATGCGAAAAAACACAACAACTTTACGCTGCGGAGTTTACAACATCCTCTAATGGGCAAGAGTATCGCGGCACGAGCAGAATCCGCAGAACTCTAGCCGATGAGATGGCCCATCTTTTCCTGCTTGGTCAGCAGGTAGCGGGCGAAGGTGGGTTCGCTGGGAACCTCGGCGGAGAGGCGTTCGGTGACGGTGACTCCGGCGGATTCGAGCGCGGCGACCTTCTCCGGGTTGTTGGTGATGAGGCGGACGGCGCGGACGCCCAGTGCGAGCAGGATCTGCGGAGGAAGCTCGTACTCACGGCAGTCAGCTTTGAAGCCTAGTTCGAGATTGGCTTCGACGGTGTCGCGACCATTGTCCTGCAACTCATAGGCCTGCAGCTTGGCCATCAGGCCGATGCCGCGGCCCTCCTTGTTCTCATAGATGAGAATGCCGCGACCTGCTTCGGCGATGGCGGCCAGAGCAAGTTCCAGTTGCTGGCGACAGTCGCAGCGCAGGGAGTGGAAGACGTCGCCGGTAAGGCATTGCGAGTGGACGCGGACGATGGGAGGCTCGCCAGTGGTGATGTCGCCCATGACAAGGGCTACGGCGGTCTCGACGCGGTCGGCCTCGTCGCATGGCTTGGGTGCATCGAGGATTCCCTCGAAGCCGAGAATGCGAAAGTGTCCCCAGCGAGTGGGGAGGTCGGCATCGGCGAGCTTGCGAACGGATTCAAAGGGCATAAATCAATTATACGGTTTGAGAGTGAGGCGAGTTACATTAGGGAGATGGTGCAGGCGATGGAACATGCAGGAGCAGGGCCGATGACGGACAGCCTGATTCTGATAACGCTGCTGGTGGAACTGGGAGTTGCGGCGGCGGTGTCCAGTTCGCTGGCGCGCTCGACTACGTTCAAGAATCTGCTGCTTCTGCCGCATCGAAGCTGGCGACAGACGCTGGGTCTGGTGGCGATGATCGCGGTGCCGCTGACGCTGGGCGTGTGGGCGCGAGTGCTGGTTCCAAACTTCTACGCCGCAGATATTTCATACGAGGCAACGATCCTGATGGGCCTGCTGCTGGGGCCATCGGCGGCGATTGTGGGAGCGGCGGCGCTGGCGATTCCGGCGGAGTTACACCACGAGTACTGGACGCTGCCGGTGAACCTAATCGTGGCGGCGATTGCTGGAATCTTTGGCCATCTGCTCGAACGCGAGGAGGTCTGGTCGTTTTCGCCGATGATCGACCTGAGCCTCTACCGCTGGGTGACGAGAAATCTGCGGCGACCGCAGTTCGACCGGCAGATCGTCCTGCTGGTGCTGATTACGACGATGCAGTTCGCCACCAGCATGTTGGGGCGCGCGTATCCGACGCACCTGTTTGCACTGCACTCGCCGCGTTGGCTGGTGGAACTGGCCATCTGCGCCTGCGCTCCGGTGATCGTCGGAATCCCGCTGAAGATCTGGAACGCGGTGCGCATCGAGCGCAAGCTGGAGGAGCAGAGCCGCTTGCTGATGGAGGCGCGTCTCGATGCACTGCAACGGCAGATCAATCCGCACTTCCTCTTCAACACGCTGAACTCGATTACCTCGCTGGTGCGCTCGCAGCCAGAACTGGCGCGGGAGATGATCGTCAAGCTGGCGAATATTCTGCGCGTTCTGCTGAAGAATCGCGAGGCCTTCGTCCCCTTCAGCGAGGAGTTGGACTTTACCGACGACTATCTCGACATCGAGGTGGTTCGCTTCGGCGACAAGCTACACGTTGTCAAAGAGATTGCCGAGGAGACGCTGCCCGTCGTCGTACCCAGCATGTTGCTCCAGCCGCTGATCGAGAACTCCATCAAGCATGGATTGGAGCCGCGCATCAGCGGTGGAACGGTGACGCTGCGCAGCCGAATCTTGTCCGACGGACGGCTTTTGATCGAGGTCGAAGACGACGGCATCGGCATGGCGGCGGAGCCAGTTGGCAGGGCGACCTCGACACGGGGAACGAAGCACGGCGGCTCGGGAATCGGCATGCGCAACGTGCGCGAGCGCATGGAGGTGCTGTACGGAGCAGCCGCCGAGGTGGAGATTGTGAGCCGCCCGGGACGCGGAACCAAGGTCACGCTGGTGATGCCGGTGCTGGAGTCCGGCGCAGCTCCGTGGGCGCAGCTCGGCGAGGCGTTGCAAGCGACTTGGGCGGATGTTTCGCGCGCAGTCACGCGGAGCTGAATCTTGCAGCAGGAGCCGTTCGCGGCGGAGCAATCTGCGTGGCGCAAATTATTTTGCAGCTTGCAGCGCGAGGCTTGGTCGATCAGCCCGACTCCTGTTACACTCGATATGGTTGTTTCGACGACGTGACGCATGGCTTGCTTCTCCTGCGGGAGAGTGGGCGATGGACGGCACAAGCGTCTGGTGGGGGGCTGTAGCTCAGTTGGGAGAGCGCCTCGTTCGCAACGAGGAGGTCAGCGGTTCGATCCCGCTCAGCTCCACCAAAACAACAACCATTTCCAAGAGACAAATGAGACGGATTCGACCGCTGTGGCGCTTCTGCGCCGTCGCTTGTGCCATCCCCCCGCGAAGTGCTAATCAAATCAGCAAAGTTCTTGATAAAAAGATCTCTTTTGTACTCTGCGTCACTGTGATCTTCCGTCTGGTCTCGTAAGCTCGAATCGACTCAATTGGAGGAGTCGATCATGGCAGGAATCGCAGCAGAAAACGAAGTCACGGTAAAGAATCTACTGAGCGCACTGGAAGGCGAGTCGAACGCCAGCGCCAAGTACAACACCTTTGCCATCAAAGCCGAAGCGGACGGATTTCGCGGAGCCGCCAGCCTATTCCGCGCCGCCTCGCGGGCAGAGCAGATCCACGCCACCAACCACGCGCGAGTCATTCTCCAGCTAGGCGGGCAGGTCTCGATCAAGCTCCACGAGATCGAGGTCGGAAGCACGCTCGACAACCTGAAGGCCGCGCTCGCCGGAGAGCAGTACGAGATCGACCCGATGTACCCGGAGTTCATCGCCGAAGCCACTGCGCACAACAATACCGCCGCCATCCGCACCTTCCACGGCGCAATGGAGGCCGAGAAGACCCACGCACGGCTCTACGCCGAGGCGATTGCGCTGGTGGAGTCGGGCGCAAAGGACGCATGGACCAACAAGCCGCGCGAATTCTACGTCTGCCCGGTCTGCGGCTACACCTCGGAGACGCCCGACGAGCACGACCGCTGCCCGGTCTGCAACGCTCCCTGGGAGAAGTTTGAAGTCGTCCGCTAAATCGTCATCCAGATAAAACCAGACGGAGGGAGTGGGCTGATTCTGCCTGCTCCCTCCGTTCGATCGAAGGCCTAACACCGATCTACACCGATGACACCGATTTCCAGACAACGGCAGATGAAAGGCCGACCACGGATCTCACGGTACGCGCGGATTAGAAACAGACAAACACGCGGGATAAATAATCCAGAAAGTTCCGTCTACTCTCAGGAGTATTGCTTCTCCGCCCTCTTGGCGGGGGTGGTATCCATACCAATCTTGGGGATAAAACTTATGGAATCAATCGGTTACAGGATAAGTATCCCTGTAGGATATGGATAACAAAGGCTTTACCTGCAAAACATTCTCAGTAAAGGACTTGGAGTCGTTATCGTAATGATGTATCCCGTCGTCGGATGAAGAAAAGCAGATTCCTCCGCTTCGCTGCGGAATGACAAACCATGCGGTCTACAGTAATTCAGGAACTGCTCGGCGCGCAGTCGGGAGGCTTGGCGAGGGTGCGCTTGCTCGTCTTCTGTGCGGAGTTTGTTGCTCCATCTCTACTGTTTTAATTCTAGCGGATTGGTGGTAACTGGAATGCCATGTATTTTTGGGGAGTAAGTTGCTTGTTTTGTTTTTGTTGAAGGGGATTTGTGTGGGATGGGGGCTTGACAGGCTGTTTTGGGGTTCGAGGTTCAAGGTTCGAGGGGGCACAGATAGAATCTTGCTGGGTTGAGATTTGCGGAAACCCAGCTTTGGCTGGAAAGAAGCCAAGGATGGGGCACCCGTTTTTTTGAGTGTGGATCAAGATTTTAAAACTTAGGGTGGGCCGACCGGCGGGCTTGATAGCTTTGCTATCAAGCCCGCAAAGCTTAAAGAATATGCGTTTTACGGAACACGCGAACGTGTGTTCTTCCGACATTGCAGTTTTACGGCACATGTGAACGTCTGCTTTAGATCATGTGCGGTAATGCACGGCGTTTACGGTATATTCCTTTCCGATTGTTGCGGCGCTGGGCGTCGTTTTATTCGCGGTCGCTGCCGTAGACCGCAATTCCCTGCTGAACGCGGTAGGCGATGCTGGCGGCTCGTGCAGCGTAGTCCGACTGTGGGAAGCGCTGCTTCAGTTCGGCGGCTAGACCCTGCGCGTTTGCGGCGGCCTGTTGCGAGCGTTTGTGTTCGTCCTGCGCCTTGTACATATCGACCAGCGCGGCCTGGCGGTAGAGCGCGTGGTAGAGCGCCTCGGCGGCCTTCGGGCTGTCGGGATAGCGGTCGGCGTACTTCTCGTACAGAACCGCCTCCATCTCCGGGCATTTGGGCAGGCCCTGCCAGTCTCCGCAGAGCTTGTTGTCGATCAGGTCGTAGGCGGCCAGCGCGGCGAACTTCGTCGCGGGGTAGAGCTTGAGCACGCGCTGCATGTCGCCCTCGTAGATCTGCGGACGAAGGTAGGCCTCCTGCTCGTGCGCCGAGGGCAGCGTGCTGATGTCGGCCTTGTCGAGCTGCCAGCGAACGTCGGCGGCGCGGAAGAGCGACTCGGCGGCCAGCGGCGAATCGGGAAAGTACTCGGCCACGCGGCGATAGAGCAGGTGAGCCTGCTCGGCGGCTCCCTTGGGAGCGTGTGGCTGGGCGGCCTCGTCTTCGAGGTTCGCGGCGGTGCCGTAGAGGATCGCGTCGCCGCCTGCCGTGGTCTGCGTGACGATGCCCTTGTCGCGAATCCAGCCAGAGGCGGGAGTTACGGTCGGGTCGGTGTTGAACTCCGGCTGATCGTCCTCGGACTGCTTGTCTGCCGTGTCGGTGTTGGCGAAGACGCGCACCCAGGAGCCATTGCGCTCGATGACCACGACCTCGTGCCCCGGCGCAACCTCGGCGATGTGTTCGGCGTCGTCGCTGGGCGTGACGTAGACGATCGCCGGATGCACCAGAGTCGCCCGCGCCGAGCGGTCGTAGCCAGAGCGATTATCCTTCGCCTTCTTCTGCGCGTGGGCCGTCGCAAGGCTGCTGGCGAGAGTGAGCAACAGCAGGGCGATCATCAACGCTCGCATCCGGTTGTCGGACGCGGGACTCGATGGCGAAGGGGTCGATGAAGATCTCATGCAACGATTAGAGCATTTTTACCAAGGGTGTAGATCATGGCACTAGGGAAAATGCTCTGTTGATCCGGCAACTAGAGCCGTTTAGGTAATGGTGTAGACCGCCGAGCATCGAGCAAAAAGCAGATTCTCTTCGGGAATGACAAACAAAAGATCGGAATGACAATTCATTTCTGCTCTATAACAATCCAGAAAAAGCTCTAATATCAGCGAGCCGTCGGGCTCTCTGCGTTGTGGATGATGCGCGCGAAGAAGTGCAGGAGGCGCCACTCGTCCATCGCGCCCGGCTTTGCGCCGTCCAGATCGAGGTGCGAGAGAACCGGGCTGACCAGCACGGCCCGCAGGTCTTTGGGCTGTAGCTCGTTGGCCATCCAAAGCGTCTCAGCCGAGGGAATGATGTTGTCGGCCTGACCGTGCAGCAGATAGACCGGCGTTCCCAGCGTGTGCAGATTTCCTTGCGGCGAAAGACCGGGGCCATCGCCGATGTGGAGCGCGATGGAGGCCGCAATCTGGGCACGCGTCGCGGGCAGCGTGGTGTCCATCAGGTTGTGAGCCTCGCGCTTCTGCGCATCGTTCAACAGCAGCGTTGCGGCGGCTTCGGCGGGGCGATCCTCATACAGATGAGCGCGCAGCACGGCGCGCACGGGAGCTAGATCCGCTGCGGGAACGAAGTCCTCCACATGCTCGTACTCCAACACCAGCGGGCCGTACTCATGCGCGGGAAGAATCTCGGTCGAGCCGTCGGGACGCGCGTCGCGACCGCTGAGGTAGTACTCCGCCACGCGCTGCATCGAATCCTGCGAGCCGACCGCAACGATGAACTTGAAGGCCGAATGATACTGCGGATCGGCGTCGGCGACCAGAGCCAGCCCTCCGGCGAAGCTAAGCCCCATCACGCCGACCGGAGCGCCCGTCTGCGTGGCGAACCAGCGCACCGACTCGCCGATGGCTGTGACCGAATCCTGACTGACGTGATAGTCCTTGATGCCGGGAAGCTCCGGCGTCAACACGCGAATGCCGCAACTGGCCAGCGCCGAGGCAAAGCCCGTAAGCCGCGGCTCGTCGATGCCCAGGTGATGCACTCCGTGGAAGATGACCATGGCAGGAGCGTCCGCGCGACCCTGCGGAGTCCAGTCTTTCGCAGTCCAGTTCTTCGGCGTGTAGATGCGTGCGCGAATCTGCTGCGGCCCGCTCGCCGTCTGAATCGGCAGCGAGATCTCCTCGGTGGTAACGGGAACGGTCATGCTGCGCGCGAGCATTGGCACAGGCTGCCCCGCAACCTCGCGCAACACGGCGACGGATTGCAGATGCGCCTTCGCAGAGGACCACGCCACTGCACAGAGAAATCCAACAGCCAGAACCGCAAACAACATCTTCCGCCGCGGCGAAGTCGTCCGCTGGCCCGTCCCATCCTTCATCAATCCTGTCCTCGAAGCCGCTAATTGCGGCATGTTTGGGAGAGTATATCTCCCTGTTCGTTATACCAGAGCCAGCGCAAGAGGACGTTGTTGCCAGCCAAACGCGCTACCATAAAGAAGAAGTTTTTACCCAAGAGGTAATTCTGGAAGGAGCAAATTGAGCTACATCGAAACGCACACGGCCCCCGGAGAAACACTGCTCTACGAGACACGGCTTCATTGGATCGTCATGGCAAGACTGATGTTCTGGGCATGCCTTCTGCTCGGTCTACCCGGAGTCTTACTGCTGGATTATGCGGCCAATCTCCACCGCAAACACACGGAGAACCTTGTAGAGGGAGGCGCGGTTCTTCTGTTCTGCTGCGTTGTCCTGATTCTTTGGAGCCTGATGCAGCGCAATGCAATGGAGATGGCCCTGACCACACGGCGCGTCGTCATCAAGACCGGTATCATCAGCCGGAGTACCACCGAGATGCCACTGAACAAGGTGGAGAGCATTCAGGTAAAGGAACCCGCCTTCGGCAGAATGCTGGGCTATGGAACGATTCTGCTAATTGGAACGGGCGGAACCTCCGAACCCTTCGATCAGATCCAGAATCCGTTGGAGTTTCGTCGTCAGGTACAACAGCAGATCGAAAAACTATCTTAAGACAAGAACCGACCACGGATCAACACGGATGAATAACAGAACGGTCTTGTTCTATCCGTGAAAATCCGTGTTGATCCGTGGTTGCTTTTGTTTGTGTGCGGGCGTTTCCTGCTTAAGAACTGAATCTCCCACGCAGCACTGCTGAGGCGCGCGCTCTACAATTCCCTCAGGAGGAAACTATGCTAGCCAGCTTTTCCGTAGTTCCCATGGGCGCAGGAGAAGGCGTCAAGGAGATCGTCGCCGAGGCTCTCTCCATTGTGGATGGCTCCGGCCTTCCCTACCAGCTTGGCCCAATGCACACCGTCCTCGAAGGCCCGCCGGAGCAGGTACTCGACGTCATCATGCAGTGTCATCGACGCGTACTGGAACTGGCTCCGCGCGTACTCACCAACATCACGCTGGATGATCGCAAGGGAGCCACTGGGCGACTTCAGGGCAAGGTTCGCGACGTCGAACAGATTCTTGGCAAGCCGCTCTCCCGTTCGTAGGTTTCTCTAGGCCTGCGGCCCCAATGCCTTATCCTTGGCATCGCTCAGCGTAACCCTGACGTCCATCTTTTTATGTCCGCGAAAGACGGTGAGGGTGACGGTGTCGCCAGCGCGTTTGGCGTTCATCTCGGCGGAGAGATCCTGCGGATTGGCAATCTCTTTGCCATCAAACGCGACGATCAGATCGCCTCCCAGCATCACCGGAGTGTTGCCCTCGTAGGCGCGCTGTGTGCCGCCGTGCAGGCCAGCCTTCTCTGCCGCGCCGCCAGGCAGAACGCGCTCGATCAGCACGCCGTAGTCGGCGGCCAGACCAATCTGCTGCGCGATGTCCGGGCTGATTGGGATTGAGACAATGTCCAGCGTGGGTCGGCGAACGCGCCCATACTTGGCGAAGTCGTCAAGCACCGCTTTGGCCGTGTTGATGGGGATGGCGAAGCCAATGCCCGAAGATTGATCCGCACCGTTCGAGGCGATCATCGTGGTGATGCCGATGACCTCGCCGCGCGAGTTTAGCAGCGGCCCGCCGGAGTTGCCCGGATTGACCGAGGCGTCGGTCTGAATTGCATCCTCGATGGGATTATTCTCCGGCCCGCGGATCGAGCGGATCGCTGAAATAATGCCGCGCGTCATCGTCCCCGACAGGCCAAACGGATTGCCGATGGCGTAGACCCGCTGCCCAACCATCAGGCCGCTGCTGCTCTCGGCCAGCGTTGCGGGAACCAGATTCGGCGCACTGATCTTCAGCAGTGCAAGGTCGTGGCTCTTGTCCACGGTGACCACGGTGGCCTTGTACTTGTGCTTGTCGGAGAGCGTGACCTCGACCCGCTGCGCGTTGTTGATGACGTGGTTGTTGGTCAGGATCAGCCCGTCTTTATTGAGGATGAAGCCCGACCCCTGCCCGGACTGCGGCACCGGCCCGTAGAAAAAGTCGAAGCGCACCTCGGTCGATGTGATGTTGACCACGCTAGGCAAAGCCTTCTTGTAGACGGCGATATTCTGCTGTTCCTCGTTGTCGAAGGAGGGCGCAGCCGAGGCGACGTTCAGGTCGAAGGCCCCAATCGGAGCATTGCCCGCGTTCGAGTCAGACCCCAGATGCAGCGCAGACAACATAGGAGCCAGAGCGCCGGTCGACGCCAGATGCGTCGTCGCGACGTAAAACCCGGTAAGCAGCACAACCACAAGCAGAACAGGACGTAGTTTCATTGCAGCAAGCACCTGAAGGTTCGTAATTGGCGAATACGATCCACCACTATCAATTGTAGCCATTCCTCGCGAACGAGGCTTGCAGCAGGCGAAACATCCTTCGCCCAATGCTCCTTCGGCTACACCATAAAGGTATTGTCATTCCGTAGCAAAGCGAAGGAATCTGCTTTTGCTCGCTCCACGACGAACCACACCATTACCCACAAAGCTCTATTTCCCTGCTTTTGCGACTTCTTGCAGGTTGGGCCAGAGCCATTCCACCTGCGCCCGCAGCAAATCAAGCGAGCCATCGTTGGTCAGGATGTAGTCGCACTGCGCGGCCTTCTCTTCGTCGTCGATCTGCTTGGCCATGCGGCGGCGCGCCTCTGCTTCCAAAGCTCTGCGCGCCTCTTCAGTCAACGGAATATGATCCACCGATGCGCGAGCGACGAAGCGTTCAATCCGCAGCAACTCCGGCGCGCGCACGAAGAGCAGCTTGTCGAAGCGACTCTGACAGCCTCCCTCGCCGCCATACTTTGTTTCGAAGATCAGCGCCGACTCAACAATAACGACCGCCTCTGCATCGCGCGCAGCAATCTCGTCGATCAACTCGACCTGACGCGCAATCACCGCCGGATGCACAATCGCGTTCAACTCCTCGACGCGACCGCTGCCTGCGCTTCCATCGCCGAACGCGATGCGAGCCAGCGCAGGCCGGTCGAGCATTCCATCGCTCGTCACCACCGACGGGCCGAAGTGCGTCACAATCGCCGCATAGACCGCCTCGTCCGGCTGCATCAGCTCGCGGCCAATCTCGTCGGCAGAGAAGACGTACGCGCCCAGCTTCGCAAACATCTGCGCCACGGTCGATTTGCCGCTTCCCATTCCGCCCGTAAGCCCTACGCGCAGCATCGAGCTATGCCTTCGCCGCAGCGGCTGCGACCGCCAGCGCCTTCGCACCGCGCCGAGCCTTGGCCGCCTGCACCGTGTTGTGCATCAACATGGCAATCGTCAGCGCGCCGACTCCTCCCGGAACCGGCGTATAGGCTCCAGCCAACTCAAATGCCGCCGGATCAATGTCGCCCACCAGCGTCGAACCGCGCTGGGCAAACTGCGCCGCACGAGCCTTATCCTCTGGGAAGAAGCGTGCAACCTCGGCGGCATCGGTAATGCGATTAATGCCAACGTCAATCAGCGTCGCACCCGGCTTCACCATCTCCGCCGTCACAAATCCCGGCTTGCCGATCGCCGCAACCAGAATGTCCGCATCGCGGGTGTAGCGAGCAAGATTCACCGTCTTGCTGTGGCATACCGTCACCGTCGCCGAGGCGTTCAGCAACATCATTGCGGCGGGCTTGCCGACGATGTCCGACCGCCCCAGAACGACCGCATGTTGCCCCGCAACCGGCAATCCGCTGCGCCGAAGAATCTCCATAATCCCCGCAGGAGTGCAAGGCGCCAAAGCTGGCTTGCCGCTCTGTAGACGGCCCGCGTTGATGGGATGAAATCCGTCCACATCCTTCTCCGGCGAGACGGCTTCCAGCAATCGGCGCGTGTCCACATGCGCTGGCAGCGGCAGTTGGATCAGAATGCCGTCGATCTCATCGCGCGCGTTCAACTCGGCGATCAGCGCCAGCATTTCCTCGGTCGTCACGCTCTCCGGCGGCGTCAGCATCTCGCTGTGGAGGCCCAGTTCGGCGCTGGTCTTCACCTTGCTGCGCACATAGATCTCGGAGGCAGCGACATGGCCCACCAGAACCACGGCCAGTCCCGGAGTAACTCCAGCCGCCGTCAACGCACGAGCCTCGGCGGCGACCTCCGCCTTGATCTCGGCGGCGATCTCGATTCCATTCAAAATACGGGGTGTCTTGTTCATCTTGAATACCATGGTACCGCGCAAGACGGCCGCGTGGGCAGGCCGCGTCTTGATTCTCCACGATCGCCCGCAACACTCCAAAGATAAATTGTCATTTGGTAAAAATGTTCTTGTCCCACTTCTTCAAGACGATGTAACGTACTCCCAGCTAAAATAACGGAATGTCGATCTATCAGGTCATCCTCCTGGCCATTGTGCAGGGACTCGCCGAACTTCTTCCCGTCTCCAGCTCCGCCCACGTCGTCGTCGCCGAAAAGCTGATGCACCTCGACCCCAGCTCGCCGCAGATGACGCTGCTTCTGGTCATGCTGCACACCGGAACGATGTTCGCGGTCATCGCCTACTTCTGGAAGCAGTGGCGTCAGAGCTACTTCGCCACGGCGAACTCCTTCAAGCGGGTTCTCGTGCGCCTCATCTACGCCACGGCGCTGACCGGAATCGTCGGAGAGGTACTGGTCAAGCTGATCGAACACACCCTCTTCAAGGGCGCGCCCAAGGCGGAGATTGAAGACCTCTTCGGACGTCTCGACCTGGTCGCTCCCGCGCTGGCCTGCGCCGGACTCCTGATCCTGCTGTCTGGCCTGCGCGAGAAGCAGCCCGCTTCCGCCGCCGCCACCAGCCTCACCCGCCGCCCCACCGACAGCGTCACCATGCGGCAGGCTGGCTGGATGGGCTTCGTGCAAGGCCTCTGCCTTCCCTTCCGCGGCTTCTCCCGCTCCGGCGCAACCATCTCCACCGGCATGTTGACCGGAGCGACCAAGGAGCGCGCCGAGCGATTCAGCTTCGCTCTGGCCGTCATCATCACGCCCTTCGCCATCGCCCGCGAGGCGCATCGCCTGCTGAAGGCGACCCACGCCGCCGCAGCATCCGGCGCGCCCATCGACCTGCACGGAACGCTGGTCTACAGCCTGCTCGGCGCAGTCTTCGCCTTCCTCGCCGGACTCGTCGCCCTGAAGTGGCTCAGCAGTTGGCTGGAGAACGGTCGCTGGTACCTCTTCGGAATCTACTGCCTCGCAGCCTCCGCCGCCGTCTTCTACCTGCACACCCAGGGGTATTAGAGCGTTTTCAGTAATGGTATAGAGCTTAGCGAAGCGAAGGAAACAGCAGATTCCTTCGCTTCGCTACGGAATGACAAAAAATAGATCTACGGATAGCAAGAGTGAAAATGCGGTAAAGCCGCGCACTTTCAAAAAATGTCGCTACTGCCTTGCCCCGCATCAGGGCTGAATTTTTGAGCGAATATTTGACGAGTTACAGAACGCGACTGTAGGTGTAGCCCTCGGCGGTCAGCGCGGCCAGCAGTTCGGCGACATGCTGCCGACCGCGCGTCTCCATCGTGATGTCGATGACCGTGTCGCCCAGATTGACTCCGTAGTAGGCGCGATTGTGCAGGGTATCAACGATGTTGGCCTGGTGGCTGGCGATCAGCCGAGTCAGATCGTGCAACGCTCCGGGCTTGTCCAGCAGCACGATGCGCAAACGAATCAGCCGTCCATCCTGCACTAGACCGCGCTCGATGATCCGCGAGAGCAGCGTAACGTCGATGTTGCCGCCGCAGACCAGAACCGCCGTGTGCGCGCCTTGCAGACTGGTCTTGTGTTGCAGCAGAGCGGCCAGGGCTGTCGCTCCGGCGCCCTCGGCCAGCGTCTTCTCGCGCTCCAGCAGCATCAGGATCGCCGAGGCGATCTCGTCCTCGTCCACGGTAACGATCTCGTCGACGTAGCGTTCGACGACCGGCAGGGTCAGGTCTCCTGCGCGCCGCACCGCGATGCCGTCGGCGATCGTCGTCGCCGGATCGACGGTGACGGGATGATGCGCCTCGACCGCTGCCAGCATCGAGGGCAGCCGCGAGGTCTGCACCCCGACGACGCGAATCTCGGGACGCCCTTGCTCGGCGCAGGCCTCCTTGATCGCGCAGGCGATGCCGCCGATCAGCCCACCGCCGCCGATGGGCACGACCACTGCTTCGAGCTGCGGAATCTGCTCCAGCAGTTCCAGCCCGATGGTTCCCTGTCCGGCCATCACGCCTGCGTCGTCGAAGGGATGGATGAAGGTGCGTTGCTGCTCCTCGCACAGACGCAACGCCTCGGCGCAGGCCTCGTCGTAGTTAGCGCCGTACAGCAGCACTTCGGCTCCAAAGTCGCGCGTCGCCGTCACTTTGACCAGCGGCGTGGTCAGCGGCATCACGATCAGCGCATGAATTCCGCGCTTGGTTGCGTGATAGGCGACGCCCTGCGCGTGGTTGCCCGCGCTGGCCGCAATCACGCCGCGTCGAGCCTGCTCCGGCGTTAGCAGTGCGATGCGGTTCAACGCTCCGCGCTCCTTGAAGCTGCCAGTCATCTGCAGGTTTTCCAGCTTCAGATAGACCTGCTGGCCGGTCAGTGTGGAGAGCATCTGCGAGTGCGGGCAGGGCGAGAGGTAGATCGAGTCGCGCAGCCGTTCGCGCGCCGCCTGCACGTCGGCCAGTTGAATGCTTAGCTTGGAATTTGTATTCGCCATCGTAGCTCTGATGCTACTACCAGCGTTGGCTAGTGATCCCGTCGTGCGCGGAACTCGTTGGCCAAACGGAACTCTTCCTTCAGCTCTGGCGTACGCAGATTCTCGCGCAGATGCGCCAACCGCTGTTCGAGAGCGTGCAGCGTTGCGGCGATGGGTTCGGAGTTGGAGAGAGCGATGTCGCGCCACATGCTGTACGGACTGGAACCGAGCCGCGTGGTCTCACGCAGAGCGCGCCCGCCGATGGCGTCGATCTCTGCCCGACTCTTCGGATCGCCTCCAAAGGTGTCTTCCAACAGCGCGGCCAGAGCGGTCGAGAGCATCTGCGGAAGATGGCTTACCCAGGCGCAGATCTCGTCCTGCCGCGCCGCGTTGAGGTCCATCGTGCGCGCTCCAAACTTCGCGACCCAGGCGCGCCACTCGGCCTCCAGCGGATGCGGCGGCGCATCGTCCAGCGGCGTAAAGAGCCACATCGCGTTCTGGAAGAGCGTGGCCTCGGCCAGTGCCGCGCCGCCCGATTCCTTGCCCGCCATGGGATGCCCGGGCAGGAAGCGAGCCCGTCCCGGCTGGTTGTAGAGTTCTGTCGCCATCTCCGCAATGCGTACCTTGGTGCTGCCCACGTCGGTAACGAGTTGATGCTCGCCGAGCAGCGGAGCCAGCCGCTGCATCCAGTCGAGGATCGACAGCACGGGGCCGGCCAGCAGGATCACGTCGCAGCGCATGGCGACCGCCTCGGCCTCTTCGCGCGGAAACCATGCGTCGATTGCGCCCATCTCCTGCGCCGTCATTAGAGTCTTTGCGGTCGGCCCGGTGCCGATGATCTTGCCGGTAAAGCCCGCAGCGCGCAGGGCAAGCCCGGTCGATGCGCCGATCAATCCTGTCCCGACGATAAGAATCCGCTCGATCATTATTCCTCGGTGGTATTGGAAGCAGAGGCGCTGGAAACAGTGGCGTCCGTCGCTTCGCTCTGCGCGGGGAGCAGCTCGTTTGCGTGGCGACTCATTGCAGCACCAAGCTCTTCCAGAGTCAGCTCGCCTTCTTCAAAGTGCCGCATAATCTCCGCCGAATCGGCGTCCGGCGTTAATCCCTGCATTTCGCTCGCGCCAAGAATGTTCACGATGATCGCGTGTCGGCGCTGCTTTTCTTGCTCGGAGATAAGAGCCATGAAATCGTCCTCGGTTTTGATTCTACTGCGAACGAGGCGCGCGTCACGACGGCAACGCGCGCCTTATCTCCACATGCAACCGTTCTTACGCTACTGTGCGTCCGACCACCGGAGCCAGCTTGCGCAACTGCTCTACTAGCTTGATGAGTTGCTCGGGATACAGGCTCTGCGCGCCATCGCTCATTGCCTTGTCGGGGTTCGGGTGCATCTCCATGATGAGTGCGTCGGCTCCCGCTGCAACCGCCGCCAACGCCATCGGCGGGACGAATTCGCGAATGCCAACGCCATGCGACGGATCGGCCACAATCGGAAGATGCGTCAGCTTCTTCAGCACCGGAATCGCCGAGATGTCCATGGTGTTGCGCGTGTAGGTCTCGTAGGTGCGGATGCCGCGCTCGCAGATCATCACGTCATAGTTGCCGCCGGCGAGGATGTACTCGGCCGAGAGCAGAACCTCTTCGATGGTGGCTGCGATGCCGCGCTTCATCAGTACCGGTGTGCGCGTGTTGCCGATCTCGCGCAGCAGATTGAAGTTCTGCATGTTGCGAGCGCCGAGCTGGAACAGGTCGACATAGGGAAGCATTCCCTCGATCTGCGCGATCTCCATGACCTCGGTGACGACCAGCAGACCATTCTCGTCGGCAGCCTCGCGCATCAGCTTCAGGCCTTCGACGCCCATGCCCTGAAAGCTGTATGGCGAACTGCGCGGCTTATACGCACCACCGCGCAGGAACTTTGCGCCAGAGGCAGCTACCTGCTTTGCACTCTCGAAGATCTGCTCGCGCGACTCGACCGAGCAGGGGCCGGACATGATGGCGACCTCTGTGTCGCCAATGACGACGCCGTTTCTGAACTTGATCTTGGTACCCTCTGGCCGGAAGCTGCGTCCCGCCAGCTTGTACGGCGACGAGATGCGATACGCATCGTGTACGCCTACCAATACCTTGAACTCCACCACGTCGAAGTGCGCCGGCTTGCCGACTCCGGCAAGAATCGTCTGGTTCGTTCCCGTCGTCCGGTGAACATTGAAGCCGAGCTCAACCATGCGCTCGATCACGTCTTGAATCTGCTTCTCGGTTGCCTGATCCTGCATTGCTACAATCATCGTGTCCATCCACTTTTTGAATTTGTAACTGCATTTAATTCTTATTTCTTTGCATCTGAATCACTGAAACTACACTTGCGACAAAACTCGAAAATCTAAACTCTAACGACTACAAAATAAAAATCCCTGCGCCAGTCCTGCTCATACCTCGCGCTTTTGCAACGTTCGCATCACGTCGATGATCCGCTCGTACACATGCAGCAACTCGGCGTCGGCCAGCGGCCCGGGGTTTACTGCGCGAACGTGGTCGAAGACCGTCTGCTCGCGTCCCGGCTCGTAGACCGGAGACTGCGTCTTGCGTTTCAACTCGCCAATGGCCTTCGCCACCTCGGCTCGCTTGCTGATCAGGATTACGATCTGCTCATCTAATTCATCAATCTTGCTTCGCCAGTCGGAGATGTCCATTGAATCCGTCTTCCCTTACCATCGAACGCAGCGTTGAATCGTGCGCGCGAAACTTTGTCTGTATAAATCATCATAAATGGCTTGCGATACCGAGCTACGAAGCCCGCGTCGCGTAGCCGCTGCTTGACCCAGCGCAAGAGATCTCATGCGCGTAGTCCTGCGATGAATTGCCCGACCGCTGCGGGCGCCTCTACCGGAGAACTCTTCTCGATCAGCGCCACCAGCGCGCTGCCGATAATCGCTGCGTCGGCGAACTTTCCGACCGCCGCTACATGCTCTGCGTTCGATATGCCGAAGCCGACGGCAACCGGAATTCCCAGCGGCTCGGTGTACTTGCGCAAGCGCGCCACCAGCTCCGATGCATCGCCCGCAACCTTCTGCTGCGTTCCTGTAATTCCCACGCGAGAGATGGCGTAGACAAAGCCGCGTGATGCCTCTGCGATAGCCTTCAGACGCACCTCGGGCGAGGTCGGCGCGGCGAGAAAGATCGGCGCAAGTCCGTTGGCCTTCATCTCCGCCAGATACTCGTCCGCCTCTTCGACGATCATGTCGGTCAGCAGAACCCCGTCCGCGCCCGCAGCCTTGGCCGCCGCGCAAAACTTCTTCATCCCCATGCGCACCACGGGGTTGAGGTAGCTGAAGATCACCAGCCCGCAGGCCGGACGCGCCGCACGCAGCCGTCGCGCGATCTCCAGCACGTCGGTCAGACGAACCCCCCGCGCCACGGCGCGCTGACTGGCCCGCTCGATCACCGGCCCATCGGCCAGCGGATCGCTGAAGGGAACGCCCAGCTCGATCACATCGGCGCCGTTGTCGATCGCGGCCAGTGCGATCGCCAGCGTTGCGCCCAGATCAGGATCGCCCGCGGTGAGATAGGCTACGAGGCCGGGATTATTGGTAAATGTAATTGGCATAATTAGTAGTCAAAAAAATAATATTAGGTACTTGGTAGTTTACTAATCCGTCGAAGGACTAGTCGAATTGTGATGCTAATTTGATTACTCTTCCTGCCGCTTAGCCGAAATCAAGCAAGCCGGCAGTTAGAATTCGGTAGATAAACGAGCAGAATCCAAGAATCTCAATAACGCAGAGAGCCACATTTATCTTGGCAGATAGATCACCTCTAGCTTTTACGAGCAGAGGAAAAACAGCTAAGAATATAACGAAGGTAGAAAGCACTAGCCATATGCAATCTACCCTAAAGCCGCCAAGCCGAAAACTCCCTAATAGTCTATCTATCTCACCTGGCTTTACTGCTGTGCCTTCAAACCATGGCCACCACGAAAGGGCAATCAGCAGTAAATTTCCGAATATAACTGCGCGAAGCAAGCCCTGCAAGCCCACTTTGGCTAAATTGTTGGAGACTGATTTTTTCTCTCCGTTCAATGACAAGTCGACCCTCCTGTTCGTTTGCCCACTGATTGAATACCGCCTCCTTCTACGATAAGGGGAGCGGCACCTTTCAGGTCTAACTCACGGGCGAGAATGCCCATGTCCTTGTCGCCGCGACCGGAGAGGTTGACCATCAGCACGTCGGACTTCGCCATCGCCGGGGCCAGCTTGATCGCCTCGGCGATGGCGTGAGCGCTCTCGAGCGCGGGCAGGATGCCCTCGGTGCGGGCGAGCGTCACCGTCGCGGCCAAGGCCTCGGCGTCGGTGGCCGAGGTGTACTCCGCCCGGCCCGAGTCGTGCAGCATGGCGTGCTCCGGGCCGACGCTGGCGTAGTCCAGGCCCGCGCTGACCGAGTGGGTCGTCGCCACCTGGCCCGCGTCATCTTGCAGCACATAGCTATACGTCCCCTGCAAGACTCCCGGTACGCCGCCGTCCTCTTTTTGAAAGCGTGCCGCGTGCTCGCCCAGCGCGGTTCCCCGTCCGCCCGCCTCCACCCCGATCAGCCGGACATCCTTGTCCCCGATGAACTCAAAGAAGGCGCCAATCGCGTTCGATCCGCCGCCGACACAGGCGACGATTGCTGCGGGCAGCCTGCCCTCCTGCTCCAAAATCTGAACACGCGCCTCGCGGCTGATGACCCGCTGAAAGTTGCGCACCATGGTGGGGTAAGGATGCGAGCCGAGCGCCGAGCCCAGAATGTAATAGGTGGAGCGGACGTTGGTCACCCAGTCGCGCATCGCCTCGTTGATGGCGTCCTTGAGCGTCGCCGAGCCGCCTGCCACGCCGCGCACCTCCGCGCCCAGCAGCCGCATGCGCAGCACATTCAGCTCCTGGCGGCGCATGTCTTCTTCGCCCATGTAGATGACGCAATCGAGGCCGAAGAGAGCGCAGACGGTAGCCGTGGCCACGCCGTGCTGGCCCGCGCCGGTCTCGGCGATGATGCGCTGCTTGCCCATGCGGCGAGCGAGCAATCCCTGGCCGAGGGCGTTGTTGATCTTGTGCGCGCCGGTGTGCAGCAGGTCCTCGCGCTTGAGGTAGATCCTGGCGCCGCCCAGCTGCTCGCTCAGCCGCTTGGCGTGGTAGAGCGGCGTGGGCCGGCCGCAGTAGTGATGCAGCAGGCCATCCAGCTCGGCGTGGAAGGCCGGGTCGGCATCGGCTGCTGCGTAGGCCACCTCCAACTCTTCCAGCGCAGCCATCAACGTCTCCGGCACATAGCGCCCGCCATAGACGCCGAACCGCCCAGCCTTTGCCACGACCGCCGCGCTCACCGGCTTCTGCAAACTCGCGTTCTCACTCATCGGGTCAATCCTCCGAACTCCGCATACCGCATCTAGCACTAAACAAAGCAAAAGCCGCGACAGAATTCGGTCGCGGCTCGCATGGATGTTGATTCAACTGAAAACTTGCAGATCGTACGTCCAGATCCTTCAGATGAGCCTACTCCGCCGAGCCCGCCACTGTACGCCAGTAGCGGAAGGTAAACGAAAAGCGGCTGAAGTTTGCTGTCATCTTGTCTATTACGATATAACGCCCCGCCACTTTTGCGCAACTATGGCCAATTTCTTGTCCTGTCCCGTACTTGGCAGAGTGGTTAGAGCCGGATTGTATCGCTCTGTGATCCCGACTTTTCTATAGATTTTGCGCAAATAACTCCCCATAAAGGTACCGGGCAGGGTACATTATTTGAAGAGGATGTTTTTTGAATCCGTCTTGCTGTTTGTCGAGTCGAATATGTGTATGCTGAAGGGAACAAGAAGATGAAGACATTCCTCCAACTTGCGTTTGCGTCCTTGCTGCTCGCGGCTGCGGCAGTCATCCCAGTTACTGCGTACGCAATCGATGGGCAGAGTGGCCACAACCACTCAGCGGCCTACCATGATCGTACCCCTAGGGTGCATATCCACGGCTCTCACCCGCACCGCGGCTAGAGTTTTTCTGTCGATGGCGGATAGAGTCGCCTGACTGCAAGAGTTGGGGATTACTTGGTTCGCTCAGAATGAGCACAACACATTGCTGAAAAATAAATAACTCACCAGAATCAAAGCGTTGCGAGGGATCGTGCGTTCTGGATAAACTTCGCCATGCGCGCAGAGTCCTTGCGTCCCGGCGAAGCCTCAACCCCGCTGGAGACGTCGACGCCCCAGGGAGCGAGTCGGGCAACGGCCTCGGCTACATTCTCCGGCCTCAGTCCTCCGGCCACGATCAGATGCATGCCTGCGGGTGCAGCGGCAAAGACGGCCCTTGCCGCGCTCCAGTCGAAGGCCACGCCCGTCCCACCCGTCGCCGCTCCCACCTTGGAATCGATCAGGATGCGCTCGGTGATACCCAGTTTTGCGACGCGCTCGATCTGCCGCGCAAGCGATGCTGCGGAAGGTTCGCTCGGGGTCTCGCTGCTGTGCGCCTCGGCGACCGTCCAGTGCAGCACGGGAATGATCTGCACTGCGCCCGCAAGGCGCTCTGCCAGCCGCTCGGCCAGTTCTTCATCCAACCCTCCGTGAAGCTGCACCGCCGTCAGCCCCGCCTCCACAGCGATGCCCGCAATCTGCTCCGCGTCGCGCGAGTCGAAGACTCCGACGCGCTCGATGTTTTCCGGCAGGTGCGCGGTAATTGCGGCCACCTGCGCCGCTGTCACCTGTCGCTTACTCGCTGCAAAGACAAAGCCGACTGCGTCCGCGCCAAGCTGGGCGGCCAGCGCTGCGTCTTCAAGATTGGTATTTCCGCAGATCTTTACCCACATTGTGGTTGCCTCAATATTTTGCCGAGCGTTCGTGCATTTTCACCAATGATGTAGAGTGTCGCAACGCGAGCGAAATGCGGGGATTCTTCGCTACGCTCAGAATGACAGTTCGATGAATCTACTCGCGCACGAGCAGCGCGGCAAGTGCGGCGGCGGGATCGGGCTGGCGCATCAGCGACTCGCCGATCAGGAAGGCGTCGTAGCCTACGCTGCGCATTCGCGCCATGTCGGCGGCGTTAGCGATGCCGCTCTCGGCCACATGCACTGCGTTGGTCGGCAGCCACTCGGCCAGATCGATCTGGGTCTGCGGTTGCACTTGCATGGTGTGCAGGTTGCGGCTGTTGACGCCGATCACGGTGAAGCCCAGAGCGATGGCGCGATTCAGTTCCTCGCGGTCATGCACCTCGCAGAGAACGTCTAGTTCCATGCGCCGCGCCTCGTCGCTCAGGCTCTTCAACTCGGCGTCGGTCAGCGAGGCAACGATCAGCAGAATCGCATCGCCCCCGGCGGCTCGCGCCTCCAGAATCTGCAACGGATCGACGATGAAGTCCTTGCGCAGGCATGGGATGGAGACCGCAGTGGAGGCCAGCGTGAGGTTTTCGAGCGAGCCCTGAAAGAACTTCTGGTCGGTCAACACCGAGAGCGCCGCCGCTCCTGCCACCTGTAGCGACCGCGCCAGCGCAGCCGGATCGAACTCCGCGCGGATCAGCCCCTTCGACGGCGAAGCCTTCTTCAACTCGGCGATGACTGCCGGGCCTGCAAGCGCAGTCCTACGCAGAGAAGCCTCGAATCCGCGGGGGCTGTGGGTCACAGCCTTACGCTCCAGAAGCGCCACATCAGCCGTTTTGCGGCGATCGGTCACTTCGAGCCGAGTATTTGCGACAATTCTCTCAAGCTGCGTAGACATTCAGTGTTTGTCTTGATCTGACGCCGGAGAAACTGGCGTCGAATAGATTTGGCCCCATAAGATCTGGGGCCAAGAAAAATCTGGTGCCGAAGGGGGGACTCGAACCCCCACACCCTTGCGAGTACATGGACCTGAACCATGCGCGTCTGCCAATTCCGCCACTACGGCACTTCCTGTATGTCGCGGGTCTTGCATCCGGACACGGCAGTCGTGAGTCCTTATTTTTACAAAGACTGGGGCTGCTGTCAATTCCTCGTCGCATGTCATACACTGAGACGATTCGACGCAGCATGTGCCGGGAGGCCTTTTCGTCCCATTATGACCGAAATGACACAAAACGATCCGCAATCCGGTGCCACAGAGATTCCTGAAGAGCTGGCTCTGGAGATTCGCAAGCTCGCCCACGACCTCTCAAATGCGCTGGAGATTATCGTTCAGACCAGCTACCTGCTGGGCACCGTCGAGCTGAAGGAACCGGGCAAAGAATGGCTGCGCATGCTCGACAACGGAGTCAGCAAGGCGCTGGACATCAACCTGGCACTGCGCAACTACGTCAAGGCGCACACTCCTCGCTAGCGCAGGGTGCACACCCTCGCTACGGAGAGGCTCGTCTAGCGCTTGGCGGCCTTTGAAGCTGGCTTGGCACGGGCTTTGCTGGCAACGGCCTTCTTTGCGACGGTCTTCTTCCTGATGGGCGCGCTGAGCTTTTTCTTTGCCGCGCTCTTCTTTGCTACAGCCTTCTTTGCGGCAGGCTTCGATTTTGCAAGTTCTGTTGTCGCTGCCGGCGCGGGAGCAGGAGTACTCCAGATGGCAAGGTTGGCCTCATGCGCAGCCAGCAGTTTTTCGATCTGCTGCAGCAGGATGCGGGTGTGCGTGGGCTTGATCAACATCTTGTCGGCGCCCAGCATCTCCCAGTCCTCCTCGGCGATGGGGAAGGATGTGAGCAGGGCGACGGCTGGATGGTAGCTGGCGTTGCGGGCGGCGGAGATGACCTCAGCGCCCGCAGCATCGCTCTCCATGCGCATGTCGGTGATGACCATGTGGTACTCGTGGTTGCGCAGCTTGCTTCTTCCCTCGCGCCCCGAGGCGGCAGTGTCCACGTCGAATCCGTTAGCCTCGAGAACGGCCTTGAGAGTAAGCAGTATGGCTACTTCATCGTCTACCAGAAGAATTCTGCGCTTCATCGGGTCACCTCATTCTTCGTGCATCGCTCGTCACAGCCGGTTTGCGATGCACCAAGCACCACCATATTGCCCGACGCAGACGCCATATGCAAGAAAGAACAGACACTTTTCTCCAACAGGCGCCGAGAAAGAGTGCAAAGAGGTGGACTCCTTGATGCGCTACGAGAGCTTTCGCCTGCGTTGTATGGCGCGCGAATCCTACAGAAAGAGCTTTTTCAAGGAGTCGGGGTCGTCCTCTTCTTCAACGTCCTCCGCATCGTCATCCTCTTCTTGGTCCTCTTCTTCTTCTTCGTCGTCGAGATCGCCTTCTTCTTCTTCGTCCTCGTCGTCGATAATTACGTCGTCGTCTTCATCTTCATCCTCGTACTCTTCTTCATCGTCCTCATCTTCTTCCTCATCTTCGACGTCGTCTTCCTCTTCCTCCAGATCGTCTTCGTCCTCTTCTTCGTCCTCGTCCGCAGGCACGGCGAAGAGAGCTTCGCTGGTGAGGGGAGCAAACATTTGAAGAATGTCAACTTCATCGATCAAGACTGGGGGGAACTGAGTGAGACTCTGTGGAATTAGCATGGAACCGTCTCCTGAAGAAGCTGTGTTTATGGTTATACTTTGATGCTGCCGGGTACATTGGTTCTAACATATTCGACCGCGAAAGATGGTAATTTTTCTCAATCGAATTGATTACACGAGTTCAATGGAAACAAGATTAGAGCATTTCCAATAATGGTGTAGGGTTTCGCGGCGCGAAGGAAACAGCAGATTCCTTCGCTTCGCTACAGAATGACAAAAATTAGCTCTCTATAGAGAGAGTGAAATTCTCTAGTTCCGCGACCGCATAATGATGTATCCTGTGCTTTTTTAGTTTGTCATCCCCGATCGGTCACGCTACTAGTCCGGCGCAGAGACAAAAGACTGCGCGTCCGGCCCGACTCTGCAAACAAGAGAGCGTTCAGATAGCGCAAGGGAGGGATGTCGGTCTTGATGGAGAAGAAACGCGGATAAGCAGTGGCGTTGGGCAGAAGGCGCGCAGGGTCAGGAGGTGCGCAGGGCGGCTTCGATGCCCTTGTTGACCTTAGCCTGGGCAAACTCTGCGGCGACGCGAATGCCGTTCATGATGGCACGATCGTTCGACGAGCCATGGCCTACGATGCAGACGCCGCGAACGCCCAGCAGCGGCGCGCCGCCAAACTCCGAGTAGTCCAGACGCTTCTTGAAGTCGTGGAAGGCGCTGCGGGAGAGCATCGCGCCCACCTGCGAGGTGACGGTCGACTTGAGCGACTGGCGCAGCAGAACGCTGACCAGTTTGGCGGTGCCTTCGCAGGTCTTGATCGCGACGTTGCCAATAAAGCCATCACAGACAATGACGTCGGCGCGACCGTTGAAAAGATCGCGGCCCTCGACGTTGCCGATAAAGTTCATATCAGGCAAGGCGCGCAGCATGGGAAAGGTGTCGTGGGTGAGTTGGTTGCCCTTGCTGTCCTCCTCGCCGATGGAGAGCAGACCGACTCGGGGAGAGGCGATGTGCAGCACGTTGCGCGCGTACATATTGCCCATGACGGCGAATTGAACCAGATTGTCGGAGTCGCAGTCCACGTTGGCTCCAACGTCGAGCAGAAGCGACGGCGTTCCCAGCGAGGTGGGCAGAATGGTCGAGAGGCCGGGGCGATGGATTCCCGCAAGCATTCCCAAAACCATCTTGGCGGTGGCCATTGCTGCGCCGGTATTGCCCGCGGTGAAGAAGCCAGCAGCCGTACCCTCGCGCACCATGCGCAGACCGACGCGCATGGACGAGTCGCGTTTGGCGCGGACGGCCTGTGCAGCCTTGTCTTCCATGCTGATCCACTCCGAGGAGTGGACGATCTCGATCTGTGGCCGCTTGCGTCCGTAGCTCACAGAGAAGCGACCACGCAGAGCACGGTCGAGCGCTGGGCGGAGAATCTCTTGCGGGCCAACAAGATGCACGCGCACGTCCAGTTGACGCGACGCGAGAATAGCCCCGCGAATCTCGGATTCGGGGGCCTTATCGGAGCCCATTGCATCTACTACGATGTCGATTGGCATCAGGAGTGTCGTGCTCGGAACAAATTAGTTATGCTGCTTCCTTGCCGGCGATGACGACGCGGCCCTTGTACTGTCCGCAGCTCTTGCAGACGGTGTGAGGAAGCTTGCGCTCCTGACAGTTGGGGCAGATCGAGGTGCTGACCGGGGTAAGGAAGTCGTGGCTGCGGCGTTTTGCGGTGCGTTGCTTGGAGTGGCGGCGCTTCGGATTCGGCATTGCGGTTCCCTTTCAATTGGCCCGTCCCGCTTCAGCAGCCTGCGGTGACTGGTGGCCAGGTGACTCTAAAATTCTGTGCTATTTGGATTTGAGTGTGCCGGCCAACCCTGCCAGAGCATTCCACCCGGTTGCATTTGCGTCCGGTTCGGAGGTGCATTTGCAGGATGCGAGGTTCAGATTCTGGCCACAGCGCAAACAAAGTCCCTTGCAGTCCTCTTTGCAGAGCGTTCGAGAGGGCAGGGAGAGAAGCACCTGTTCCCGCACGACATCCTCAAGCGAAAGACCACTCTCATCATAATAACCGATTTCGGTCTCGTCTGGGGTGATGGCGCGTTCTCCCGCTTCGGCATCGGCAGACTGCGGACGATAGAGGAGGTCAAACTCTCCCGAGACCTGCGTCGGAACCGGCTCAACACAGCGCGCGCAGAGCAGCTCAAACGGCCCGTGATACGCCGCGCGAACGCGGATGTCAGCCACCTGATCGCGATGTCCGCGGTTCTCGATGATGAGGTCGGCGCGACCGATCACAGGCAAAGGGCCAATCTGCGTTACATCGGGCGCGTAGTCGAGCGCGCCCACAGGAATGGCTTCGTCAAAGAGCAGTGGTTCTTGTTCGAGTTGGAGCGGAGTTATAAGCACATTGTTAAGCGTAGGTTGTTCGGCTGCGCAGGTCAATGGCAGATTCGTGTTGCGTCATAAAAAGAGGCGAATGGCCGCGATTCCGGCGGCTCCGGCGGCGAGGCAGTCTCCAGTGTTTTCGCTAGTAATGCCGCCGAGAGCGAAGACGGGGATCGGCGCAGCGGCTATACATGCGGCGCGCAGAAGATCGAGGCCCGAGCCTTCGGAGATTTTTTTCGTAAAGGTGTTCTGCTCAAACGAAGTGTCATTCTGAGTGAAGCAAAGAATCCCCACATCTTGTTCGCAGCGCGAAAAACTCTTCCCTTGGCAAAGAGGTAGCGTTCCCCCCACCACGGCTGCGACTACTTTTTCGAAGACAGGGCCGAAGAGAATATAGCTTGCGGCGTCTGCGCGAGAGCGGGCGACGTCGGCGAGGCTGTGACAGGAGACGCTGACAATCGGCTCGGGCAAGCCAGCACTGACGTAGAGCGCGCGAACCTGTGCCGGAGTCAGTGCGCCGGGCGAAGAGGTGAGATGAACTCCGTCTGCACGCGCGGCGACCGCAACATCGGCGCGTGAGTTGATCAGCAACTTCGGCGCACTTCCCTGCGCGGAGTTGGCGTTCTGTGTGCGAAGAACTTCCATCAATCTACGAGCAAGATCGGCCAGCGCACCCGCAGAGAGATCCTTCTCGCGAAGCTGAATAAAATCGATTCCCTCGTCGGCAAGGCGCGCAGCCTGAGCGAGCAATACAGCTTGGCAAGACTCTTCGGCTTGTTCTCCAGACTCGGTGGAGAAGCGAGCGCGATCCGTGATGGCGTAGCGAAGCATCTGGTCTAGCTTAGCAGCCCATGGTGAAAGTCAAGTTTTGAAAGGGCACGGCTTTAGCCCCTGAGGGAAATTCCAGGCAGTTTGGACTTTTATACGGACTGTTAGAGCATTTTAGGCAATGGTGTTGACCATGCTGCGCCGAGAAAAAGCAGATTCCTCCGCTTCGCTGCGGAATGACAAAACAGGTTGGGTTACAGCAATTCCTAAAATGCTTTAGAGCTTGTCATTTCTGACAGACCGGGCAGAAATGGGTGCTGCGACCGGCGAGGGTAATCTTCTGGATCGGCGTACCGCAGACGAGGCAGGGCTGGCCGGTGCGCTGGTAGACGCGGTGTTCGAGCTGGAAGAAGCCGCGCGCGCCGTCGGCATCAACGTAGTCGGAGACCGACGAGCCGCCCAGTTCGATGGCGTGGCGCAGCACCTCGACCAGAGCGGTGCGCAGGCGGGCCAGCTCGGCGCGGGCGAGGCGAGCAGCCTGGCGCGTGGGGCGGATTGCGGCGCGAAAGAGCGACTCGTCGGCGTAGATGTTGCCAATGCCGTGCAGCAGCGACTGGTTCAGCAGAGCGGCCTTGATCGCCGTGTGGCGCGGGTGAAAGAGCGCGACAAACTCGTCGAGCGAGATCGTCAGCGGCTCGCTGCCTGGGCCTGCGTAGAGCGCGTTCTGCGGCTGTAGCGAGAGGCGTCCGAAGCGACGCGGATCGACGAAGCGAATCTCGCGACCGTCGTCCAGAGTGAGGACGGCGTGGGTGTGTGGCGCTCGTGGAACTTCAGGCGCAGAGACCAGCAGGCGCCCCGTCATGCCGAGGTGAATAAGCAACTCGACGGGAGTATTGCAGGATCCCACCCGTCGCGATGAGGCTGCGATGGACGAGGCACCCGAAATATTTCCTCGCTCGACCGTCATGACGATGGTCTTGCCCACGCGGCGAACGCTGACGATGCGCGCGCCAGTAAGAGCCGCAGCAATCTCGTCTTCGGGAGTCTTGAAGGTCTGCGGCTTGCCGCTGGTCCAGACGCGCACGATGCGCCGTCCGTGGACGCGCTCGTGGACGCCGCTTGCAATGGTCTCGACCTCGGGAAGCTCAGGCATAGGCTGATTCATCATCGCACGGGAGAACGCGAGTCGGCACACAGCAACGTGTACCGACTAATCCGTGGCTTGCGCTTATGCCAACACAATACACTCTGAAACGAAGGCCTTTTCATAGGCTAAAGCTCCAGCCTACTGGCCGGTTGCAACGGAGTTAAACAGCACTGGCAAGGGCGATCTGCTGAGCGGCAAGCAACTCGCGAATTCCCTTCTCCGCGTAGTCAAGCATGGAACTGAGCTGGGCGCGGCTGTAGGCGACGCGCTCGGCGGTGGCCTGCGTCTCCACCAGACCTCCGGTGGCCAGCATGACCACGTTCATATCGACATCGGCGCGCGAATCCTCCTCATACGCGAGGTCAAGCAGAATGTTGCCGTCGACGATGCCGACCGAGGTGGCCGCCAGCATCTGGCGCAGAGGCGATACCTTTAGCGTTCCCGCAGCAACCAGCTTGCCCAGAGCAATGGCCAGCGCGACCGAGGCTCCCGTAATCGCAGCGGTTCGCGTGCCGCCGTCGGCCTGTAGAACGTCGCAGTCGAGAATGATAGTGCGCTCCCCGAGGGCCTTCATATCCACCACTGCGCGCAAGGAGCGTCCGATCAACCGCTGAATCTCGTGGGTTCGTCCTCCCACCTTGCCCCGCTCACTCTCGCGCGCGGTGCGGGTCAGGGTGGCGCGAGGAAGCATTCCGTACTCAGCCGTCACCCAGCCGCGACCAGAGTTGCGCATCCAGCCGGGAACGCCGGTCTCCACCGTGGCGTTGCACAGAACGCGGGTGTTGCCCGTCTCCACCAACACAGAGCCCTCGGCGGTGGCGACAAAGTTCGGAGTGAAGCGCACGGGGCGCAGGGCATCGGCGGCGCGACCATCGGGGCGAAAGATCGAAGTGGAGGCAGAGGACTGCGAAGAGGTCTGGACAGAGTTTGAATTACAGATTGTAGCCATCTGGCGATTATAGTGGGGCGTACCCGAATCGACTCTTTCGCCAAAGCCAGCGGAGGAAGAAAATCGTCCGATGCAGCAACAAGGTTGATTCGGCGAGCAAGGCAGGCGGACAGCATCGCAGTCGCAACACCTTCCCGAAACGGGAATCATTCCCGATTCAGAGCATAGCCAATAATCCGTTTATATTGTTATACTTGCACTGCTTATTCTGAATCGTTCTGTCCCGATCTGGAAATAGCGAGTCAAAACGGAAGACCGTGCCGGATGCTGTTATAGCATTACAGTCAATAGCTTAGATTCGCTGTTCCAGTTTGGCACTCAACCTGTTGTAGAAGTTGTAGCCTGTCCCTTCAAAGCAGCGAAGAAGGCAATCATCAATGGAGTACTGACCATGCAGGCCAAGCAGAGTTCCACCGCCTCAGGGATGTATAGTCGTCCTGGATCACTCACGCCGTCTCAACCAAGCAGCACCGACTCTTCTCTTCACGACGATCCAGCCGCGAGTCCTGCCCCTCTACACTCCCGATCCGAATTAAGAATGACCGAGAGCGCAAGACTGATTCACGATGCGCGCAACCTGATCGGAGCCATTGGGCTTTACTGCGACCTGCTGGCGATGCCGGGAGTATTGCGGGAGGAGCATCGCCACTATGCGGAGGAGTTGCGCCTGCTGGGAACGCGCAGCGCCTCGCTGATGGAACAGATGATGCAAACCTCCCTGACGCGAAGCGAATCGCCGGAACATGCGGGCGAAGAGCCTGAAAGAGATGCTGAGGGGTGGAGTGCATGCTAGACCCAGAATCAGAGTCCTCCGCGGCTTACTCGAAGAGATCGCAATCAGCAGGACAGGAGCCTGCTCCCAGGAGATTTGTTCCGGGCATTACGGCGCAGTCTTCGATTCAAACCGCAGGGGCTGATAAAGACACAGACTGGCGCATTACGGCGCGGACGAAAGGCAATCAGCCCGGAGCCAGGAGTGAGGTAGACTCCGTCGCTCCGTCGGGAGTTCTGGTCGGCGTCTCAAATCTTAAGGCGGAACACCGTCTGGAGCGTCTTCCCGATGGCTTTCCCACGCTGCATCTTCTGGTCGTGGACGACGATGAGCCAGTGCGCAGGGCGTGTTGCGAGATCGCCGCTGGAATGGGTTTTTTACCGCTCGCGGCGGGCAGCGTACCCGAGGCGATGACCGTCTTCCAGCGACAGTCGGTGGACATGATGTTGTTGGATCTGAAGCTGCCCGGCGAAGGAGGATTGAAGCTACTGGCCGAGGTGAAGTCGCTCTATCCGGCGACCGGATTGGTGGTAATGACAGCCTTTGCCTCCGTTCCGTCGGCGGTCGAGGCGATGCGCATCGGAGCGGATGACTACTTGACCAAGCCCTTCGCGCTGGAGGAGTTGACCAGCGTTCTGGGTCGCTCCAGTCGGCGGCTGCACTTCGACGTGGAGAGCCGTCGTCTGCGCGAACGGTTGCGGGAGCAGAAGGAAATGGGCGGGCTGATCGGCAGTTCGCCGGAGATGGAGAAGGTCTACCGGATTCTCTCCAAGGTGGCCCGATCCACCCATCCCGTGCTGATTCTGGGCGAGAGCGGAACGGGCAAGGAGATGGTCGCGAGAAATATCCACGACAACGGGCCGAATGCATCGAAGCCCTTCATTCCGGTCGACTGCGGATCGCTGGTACCGACCCTGATCGAGAGCGAACTCTTCGGCCATGTGAAGGGAGCCTTCACCGGTGCCAACCGAGCCAAGGAGGGTCTGCTCTCCGCGGCGGATGGCGGAACGGTCTTTCTGGATGAGATTGGCGAGCTTCCGCTCGACCTGCAGGCCAAGCTGCTGCGCGCCTTGCAGGAGAGGGAGGTTCGTCCGGTGGGAGCGAACTACACCGTTCCGATCTCGGCGCGAGTTCTTGCGGCCACCAACCGCGACCTCCACACGATGGTCGAGCAGGGACTCTTCCGCAAGGATCTGTACTTCCGCCTGAGCGTGGTCAACCTCAAACTGCCTCCGCTGCGCGCGCGCAGAGACGACATTCCCATTCTGGCCGCACACTTCCTTGAACGCATGCACCGCGAGACGGGAGCATCGCACCTCTTCAGCGAGGAGGCGGTTTGCCTGATGACCGAGTACGACTGGCCGGGCAATGTGCGCGAGTTGGAGAACGCGATCGAACGCGCCTGCGCGCTCTCCTCCGGCCCAGTGCTGCACATGGCGGATCTGCCCACGCAGTTGCAGGATTTTCGCCAGCAAAACCATGCGCAATCGAGCAAAACAGTGGGCAATCTGAGTGCGGCGAGAACGAGTTCGCCTAGCCCCATCGTCTCCATCGCCGACATGGAGAGGCGAGCGATTCTGGAGACGATTCGCCAGCTCAAGGGAGACAAGCTGATGGCGGCCAAGCTACTCGGCATCGGCAAGACCACGCTCTACCGCAAGCTGAAGGAGTACGGCGTCCCCGAGGAAGGCGTACTGCCCGAAGAGTAGAGCCCTTCCACCAGTGGAGTACGCCGTCGCGCCGCGAACAAAATACGGGAATCCTTCGCTACGCCCAGGATGACAATATAGCCGGAGTGGCGCATATTCTCCAGACAATGGCAACGACAATAGCAACAGCAAAGGCTCGTGGTGCGATCTATATTCATCCCACCCATCGCGATGTTGCTGCGATGGATGGGGCACCGACCCGCTCTATACCAGCCTGAGTAATCAAGGGCCAAAGGCCCGTTCTATACCAGCCTAGGCCGAAGGCCTAGGTGAACGTCCAGTACAGAGACTGAGGGCTGAAGGCCCGACCTATTCTTCCACGAGCTGTAGAGACGGATCCCTAGACGACCTTCCATCGCGTGGAGAGCATGGCTAGTTTCTCTTCCATGCTCGGCGGTGCGGGACGCGAGAGTGGCTTGGGCGAGGCGGGGCGCGGGATCTTCTGCGTGGGGCCAGCGGCAGGCTTGGGTGCAAAGGGCTTGCCTGCTCCAGACCGCTCCATTAGAGCCTTCATCGAGAGGGCGATGCGTTTGGTCTTGAAGTCGGCGCTGAGGACTTTGACCTTCACAATCTGTCCGGCCTTCACTGCTTCGGACGGGTCTTTGATGTAGCGATTTGACAGCTCGCTGATGTGGACTAGCCCGTCCTGATGCACGCCGATGTCTACGAAGGCTCCAAACTTGGTGACGTTGGTGACGACTCCTTCGAGGATCATCTCCGGCTGCACGTCGGCGAACTCGCGCACCTGCTCGTTGAAGCTGGGCGCGATGAACTGCTCGCGGGGATCGCGTCCCGGCTTGCGCAGCTCCTCGAGAATGTCCTTCACCGTGAAGCTGCCCGCGTCGATCTGGCGCGCGTCAACCTTGGTCAACAGTTGCGGGCTGGCGATGAGTTCGGCGACCGGTGTACCGAGCGAGCTAGCAATCTGTTCGACCACGGAGTACGACTCGGGATGAACGGCGGTGCAGTCGAGCGGGTTCTCTCCGTCGCGGATACGCAGGAATCCGGCGGCCTGCTCGAAGGTCTTGGCCCCGATGCCGGGAACCTTGTTGAGCTGCTTGCGCGAGCGAAAGCGGCCGTTCTCGTCGCGGTAGCTGACGATGTTGAGTGCGACGCGTTCGGTAACTCCGGCGACGTAGCGCAGGAGCGTCCACGACGAGGTGTTCAGATCGACGCCGACGCGGTTGACGCAGCTCTCGATGGTGGTTTCGAGCGATTGCTGCAACTGACGCTGGTCTACGTCGTGCTGATACTGGCCCACGCCGATGGACTTGGGATCTACTTTGACCAGTTCGGAGAGCGGATCTTGCAGGCGGCGCGCGATGGAGATGGCTCCGCGCACGGTCAGGTCAAGGTCGGGAAACTCCTGCCGCGCAATGTCCGATGCGGAGTAGATGCTTGCGCCGGACTCGCTGACCGTGACCGAGAAGATGCTGTCGAGATGGTTGTCGCGCAGCGTGTCGCGGATGAAGGCGTCGGTCTCGCGCGAGGCCGTTCCGTTGCCGATGGCGATGGCGCGCACGTTGTACTTCGCCAGCATCGCAACCAGGCGGTCGGCGGCTCCGCTAGCCGCGCTCTTCGAGGTGTGCAGGTAGAGAACGTCGTTGGCGAGGAACTTTCCCGTCTCGTCGACCACGGCGACCTTGCAGCCGGTGCGCAGGCCGGGATCGATGCCGAGGACGGAGATCGGGCCGGCGGGCGCGGCCAGCAGAATGTTTTGCAGGTTGTCGCGAAAGACCTGAATGGCGTCGGTGTCGGAGCGCTTCTTCAGTTCGAGGCGAATCTCGCCCTGAATCGATGGGCTGAGCAGGCGCTTCCAGCAGTCGTCGATGGCCAGTTCGAGTTGCGGCGTCCAATCGCCGTCGGCGCACAGGATGCGGGAGCGCAGCAGGCCAGTGGCGCGTAGCGGATCAAGCTCGATGAGGAAGTAGAGAATCGACTCGGTCTCGCCGCGGCGGATGGCCAACATGCGGTGCGAGGGGATCGTCTTCACCGGCTCGCGATACTCGTAGTACATCTTGAACTTTTCCTGCTCGTCTACGCTGTCGAGGCTCTTGCGGCTCTGAATCACGCCCTCTTCGTACATGACGTGGCGGGTGAGCTTGCGCAGCTCGGCGTCTTCGCTGATGCGTTCTGCGACGATGTGGCGCGCGCCTTCGAGCGCATCGTCGATGGTAGCGACCTCCTTCTCCGCGCTGACGAAGCTCGCCGCAAACTGGTGCAGCGGTAGCGTGGTGAGCTGCTGATTCCAGAGATAGTCAGCCAGCGGTTCGAGGCCCTTGTCGCGGGCGATGGTCGCCTTGGTGCGCCGCTTGGGGCGATACGGCAGGTAGAGGTCTTCAAGTTCGGAGCGGTCGAAGGTGGCTTCGATCTTGGCCTTCAGCTCGTCGGTCAGCTTGCCCTGTTCCTGAATCGAGGCGAGGATCGTGGCGCGGCGGCTCTCCAGATCGCGCAGGTAGGCCAGCTTCTCCTCGATGGCGCGAATCTGCACCTCGTCGAGATTGCCCGTCGCCTCCTTGCGGTAACGAGCGATGAAGGGAACCGTGCCGCCCTCGTCGAGCAGGCCGATGACCGCAACCAACGAGTGCATGGGGATGTTGAGAGACGCCGTGATCTGGAGCAGAGCTTCGGGAGAGAGAGTCTTCGTATCAATCATTCTTCTCTATCGTAGCGGCAATGCTTCTGGAAAACAGGGTTCAAGGTTCGAGGTTCAGGGTTCGAGGTTCGAGGAGGACTCTGGTTGGGCTTCGCGCTCTGCTCGGCCTGCGGCTTGCTCCTGGGCCTCCATCCATCCGCGCAGGATTACTGCGGCGGCGACCTGATCGATGATGAACTTGCGCTCGCGTCGGTCGCGGTCGTGTCCAGCCTCGTCGAGGATCTCGTGCGCGGCGACCGAGCTGAGGCGCTCGTCCCATAGTTCGACGGGAAGGCCGGAACGGAGGCGTAGTTCTTCGGCAAACTCCTGCACCTTCGCCGCCCATGGGCTCAGGTCTCCGGTCATGTGCAGCGGATTGCCAACCACGATGCGGACGACCTCGTGCTTGCGAATCAGGCGCAACAGGCTGCGCAGGTCTTCGCCGCGACTCTTGCGCCAGAGCGTCAGCAGGGGCTGCGCGGTGTATCCCAGAGCGTCCGAGAGAGCCACGCCAACGCGTACCTTGCCAACATCGAGAGCCATAACTCGTTCGTTTGCCATTGGCATCAGTTTACAGCCAGATCGCTCTGCCACCGAGTTTGAGATTCTAGAGCATTTTAGGAATGGTGATAAAGCAATTTGTTTGTCATTCCGTAGCGAAGCGAGGAATCTGCTTTTGCTCGCTCCACGGAGGTCTACACCATTACCCAATATGCATTGACGAAAAACTCGGCGGTAGACTGGAAGCAATGACCTCGACTCCCTCTGCCTCGCATATTCGCTCGCTCGACGACCTGATCGGTCCGGCAGGACGATTGGAGGCGCTGCTCAACACGGGCCGCGCCGACGCTCCCTACTCCGCTCTGGTCTGCCATCCGCACCCGGCAGGAGGAGGAACCATGCACAACAAGGTCGTCTACCACGCGATGAAGGCCTTTTCCGCCTTCGGACTGCCAGTCCTGCGCTTCAACTTTCGCGGCACCGGACTCAGCGAAGGAGCGCACGACGAGGGCCACGGAGAGCAGGACGACGTTCGCGCCGCGCTGGACTGGCTATCAAAAGAGTTCCAGAGTCCCATCCTCTTTGCGGGATTTTCCTTCGGCTCGCAGGTTGGGCTGCGCGCCTGCTGCGGCGACGAGCGGGTGAAGGGGCTGATCGGGCTGGGGCTGCCGGTTCGCGCGGGAGGACGCGACTACAGCTACGAATTTCTGCCGCAGTGCGCCGCGCCCAAGCTCTTCCTCAGCGGCGACCACGACGAGTTTGGCCCGCGCGAGCAGTTGATCCGCGTGTGGGAGAGCGCCCCGCAGCCCAAGCGCACGGTGATGATCGAGGGCGCGGATCACTTCTTTCAGGGAACGACCGACTCGCCCGGAACGAAGCTCAACCTGATGCAGGCCGCCATGCGGCAGTGGCTGGCAGAGACCTTCGGACTCGAAGAGACTTCAACCCGCCGCTAAAGCATTTTCACTATTACTATAGGGCACTTCTAAAAACTACGAGGTGGTTATTCACTTGACTCAGGTAACCCCAACCTGTAGTGTTGCGGGCTATGGAGGAATATCCCCGGAATTTGAGCGAATTTGAGTCTCAGTTTGCCACCGAGCAGGCTTGCCGAGATTACCTCT